>Ga0193965_1000400_pt1 | contig 14014 bp, 10 predicted proteins | sample FB_8_MG_FD_140330 | JGI IMG/M metagenome (GOLD analysis project Ga0193965, IMG submission 140330) | Microbial mat bacterial communities from the Broadkill River, Lewes, Delaware, United States - FB_8_MG | ecosystem: Environmental > Aquatic > Freshwater > River > Microbial mats | place: USA... | reverse complement strand
TCTAGTAAAAGGTTTTGAAAATGAGCCTGAAAAAGGGGATAGATGTTCTATATGCTTTGATAGAAGACTTAAAGTAACTATAGAGAAAGCAAAAGAGTTAAATCATAATAAATTTACAACTACACTTTTAATAAGTCCAAAGAAATCACAAGATAAACTATTAAAAATTGGTAAAGAGTTAGAGCAAGAGTATAATTGTGAGTTTATTTTTAAAGATTATAGAAGTGGAAATGGAGTCGAGCTACAAGGTAAAGAGGTAAAAAATAATAGTCTTTATCGTCAAAATTATTGTGGATGTATGTTTGCTTTAAATAAGCAAAGGTTATCTCAAGAGAAATTAGCAGATGAACTTATATCCCCAATCAATAACCAAACTCTTCCATCTTCGATAGAATCAAGAATAGAACTATATAATCAAAGAGATAATTTAGATAAATCCAATATTGTAAAAGAGAGATTTTTAAACTATAGATTATTAAATGCAAAAGTATTTGTAGCTAAAAGAATAGTAAACTCTTATATTTTACCATATTCAACACTTAGAAATAAAAAAACAAATGGTAGAATAGAAAAAAATATTGAAAATATTTACTATCTAAATAGAGATGAAGTAAAAATAGTAACATTAAAATATCTAAATAATTTCTTAAATACTAACTACAAAACTATTTTAGAGCTAATTTATAATCCACCAAAATTTGAAGAGGAATTAAAGCTAAGAGCTAAAATAACAAAAAATAGTTTTTATGATTTATCTACTATTATAGTTTTAGATAAAATTACACAAAATAAAATAGAGATATTTTTAAACTATCATATATATGATGATATAAAAGAGAGGTTGATATGATTTTAAGTATAGAATCAAGTTGTGATGATAGTGCAATAGCTATAACAAATATAGAAACAAAAGAGTTGATATTTCATAAAAAAATATCTCAAGAGATAGAACACAGTGTTTATGGTGGAGTAGTTCCTGAATTAGCAGCAAGACTTCATATAGAAGCATTACCAAAGATATTGCAAGAGTGTAAAGAATATTTTCCATCTTTAAAAGCAATAGCTGTTACAAATGCCCCTGGATTAGGTTTGACTCTAACAGAGGGTGTATCTATGGCAAAAGCTTTAAGTATATCTCTAAAAATACCTTTGATAGCTGTAAATCACTTAAAAGGTCATATATATTCACTATTTATAGAAAAAGAGGCAAAACTCCCTTGTACTGTATTACTAGTATCTGGTGGACATACACAAATAATAGAAGCTAATGCTTTAGATGATATGAAAGTAGTTGCAACAACTATAGATGATAGTTTTGGTGAAAGCTTTGATAAAGTATCAAAAATGCTTAATTTTGGATACCCAGGTGGTCCTATTATACAAGAATATGCTCTAAAAGGTGATAAAAATAGTTATGACTTTCCTGTACCACTTAGACAAAGTCCAAAAGTTGAATTTAGTTATAGTGGGCTAAAAAATGCTGTTAGATTAGCAATTATAAAAGAGGAAGAAAAAAGTGATAACAATAAACTATCACAAGAGGTGATATCAAATATATGTGCAAGTTTTCAATCAACTGCAGTTGAACATATTATTATGAAATTAAAAAAGTATCTTAAAAAAACAGATATAAAAAGATTTGCTATTGTTGGTGGGGCTAGTGCTAATATAGAGTTAAGAACAAAATGTGAAAAACTACTTAAACAATTTAATATAGATAATATTTTATTATCAGAGCTTAAATATTGTAGTGATAATGCGGCTATGATAGGTAGAGTAGCAATAGAACAATATAAACAAAAAGATTTTATTAGTATAGATGATATAGATATACAAAGTAGAATAAAAACAGAATATCTTAATTAAGATAATTCTGTTTTAAAATAATATAAATTAAATTTTAGAAAGGTCTTCTAAAGTTCCTATATTTGCTGCTAGTTTATTTTTAACTTCTAAAAACTCTAATTCAGAAATAGAATCTGCTACAATCCCTGCACCTGCTTGAAATACAACTTTGTCATCTTTTATAAGTGTAGTTCTTATTGTAATAGCACTATCCATATGTCCATCAAATCCAAAATAAACTATACTTCCACTATAAAAACCTCTTTTTAATTTTTCAAATTCTGCAATAAGTTCCATTGCTCTTATTTTTGGAGCACCTGTCATAGTACCAGCTGTAAAAGTTGAAGCAAAAAGGTCAAACATATCATATTTTTCATCTAATGTTGCTTCTACATCTGATACAAGATGCATAACATGAGAATACCTTTCTACTCTCATTTGACCAGTTACTTCTACTGTTCCTGCTTTTGCCACACGACCAACATCATTTCTACCTAAGTCAATTAACATAACATGCTCTGCTACCTCTTTTGGGTCATTAAGCATCTCCTCTTCCATAGCTTTATCTTTTTCTATAGTTTTACCACGCTTTCTAGTACCTGCAATTGGTCTTAAAAGTATTCTATCATCTGTTAATCTAACCATAACTTCAGGACTACTTCCAGCTATACAAAAATCTTCATATTCAAGTAAAAAAAGATATGGACTAGGATTTTTACTTCTTAACATTCTATAAAAACTTAAATTATCTAATTTTGCTTTTTGAGTATATCTATTTGTCATAAGAATTTGAAATACATCACCACTTCTTATCATCTCTTGAGATTTATCTATCATCTTAAAGAACTCTTCTTTTGTATGTCTAAACTCACCATCATCTAATAAAACTGCTTTTTGTAAAGGGGTGTATTCAAAAGGTTTAGATAACTCTGTTGTGATACTTTCTATATATGAAGCCATAGATTTCATAGATGTAACTACAGTTAACTTTGAGCTTTTATGTGAATATACAAGTACCATTTTAGGACGAATAAGGTCACAATCTGCTATATCTAATTGGTCTTCAAGATTATCCATATATTTTTGTAATACAGGTTCAAAAGTTGCTACCATATCATAACCCATATTTCCAATAAAACCATCTATTAAACCAACACCTAATTGTTCACCTTTATTTTTATAAATATTTTTATCAATATTATTATAATACTCTTTTAAAAAAACAAAAGGATTTTTATCTATATTTGTTATTTTACTATCTTCATCTTTATAAAAACTCTCACCATTTTTATGCCAAATTCTTTCTCTTGCACCAACTATTATATAACTAAAATTTCCATCACTATTGTTTAATACAGATTCAAACAAAAATGTAATCTCATCTTTAAAAATAGTTTTTATTTTTTGATATATAGATACTGGTGTAAACTGGTCTAAAAATAATGTTTTATCATAAAATTTCATATCTTTTCCTAAAACTTTAATATATATGCATTTTGATTATTAAACTCTTTTTTAACTTTACTAATCACTTTTAATGCCAAACTTTTTACAGGGTATGGACCAATTAATATTTTGTAAAATGTTTTACCTTTTACATCCACTTCATATACTTGATAGTTATACCCTTTTTTTATAATATTATTTAAAAAACCTCTAGTTGGTTTTTTTGAAAAAGCACCAATTTGAATATAATAACCAGCTAATTTACCACTATTTTTATCTAAATCTTTCTCTTGTGCTGGTGGTATTACAGACTCTTTTCTTCTTTTATTTTCTAGCTCTTTTTTAGCTTCTAATCTTTTTTTCTCTTCTAGTCTTTTTTTCTCTTCTAATGCTCTTTCTCTCTCTAAAGCTATCTCTTTTTCTCTTAATCTTTGAGCTTCTAACTCTTTTGCTCTTGCTATTTTTCTAGCTTGAGCTAACTCCTCTTCTAATTTTTGTATTCTAAGTTGCTCTTCCTCTTTTTTCTTATTTAAATCATATAAATCATTTTTCTTTTTCTCTTCTTGAGCTACTATATCATCTAAATTAGGTTCTTTATATTCATCTTGCTTAGGTAATAAGATATCTTTTTTATCTACTTCTTTTTCTTTAATCTTATCTTTATAATCCTTTATGTTGTTTACTTTATCATCTGCTTGTTCAACTTTTGGTGCTGGTGTTTCTACTTTATTATCTAATTTTTTCTCTTCTTCTTTATTTGACTCTACTCTAAGTCCTATTATAACTAAAACAAATATCAAAGCTAATCCAATAGCTAATAAAATATACTTTAAAATTGGTGACATTTTCTTTTTTGGATTTTCATCTAGTTTAAGGTCAAATACTTGTGCTTTTTCCTCTTCACTCATATCAACATATTGCTCTTCAGGGATAGGATTATTATCTACATAATTCATATCTTCATGGTACATTGAATTATTTTCTTCAAAAGAGTTTCTTTTTTGTTCATCGAGATGTCTTTGTCGCTCTTCTAAGTCTGATTTTTCTTGCTCAATACTGACATTTCTTAGAAACTCTTTTCCATTGAAATTTTTTCCATTTGTATTCATTTTATATGTATCCTTTTTAAAACAATAATAAAAGTACCAAAAGGTACTTTATTATTAATAAGTTGATTTTGTGTAGATGATAAAGTCTTTAGCTAGTTGCTCTAACTCTTGCTTTATTGTTTTTTGAAGTTCTGTATTATTAATATCGTCTAATACATCAGCAATTTTATTTGCTATTAGTTTAAATTCTTTCTCTTTCATACCACGTGCTGTTAAAGCAGGACTTCCTATTCTTACTCCACTTGTAACAAAAGGGCTTCTTGTTTCACCTGGAACTGTATTTTTATTTACTGTAATTCCCGCATTTCCAAGAGCAGCATCTGCATCTTTACCACTAAAATCTTTGTTTATAAAGCTTACAAGTACTAAATGATTATCAGTTCCACCACTTACAATATCATAACCTCTTTCTATAAGAACTTCAGCTAAAACATTTGCATTTGCTTTTACTTGTTTTGCATAATCTTTCCAAGTAGGACTTAATATCTCTTTAAATGCAACAGCTTTAGCAGCAATCACATGTACTAAAGGTCCACCTTGAAGACCTGGAAATATTGCACTATTTAATTTTTTTGCAATATCTTCATCATTACACATAATCATACCACCTCTAGGACCTCTTAGAGTCTTGTGAGTAGTAGTTGTAACAACATCTGCATAAGGAAATGGACTCATATGCTCACCAGCTGCAACAAGTCCAGCAATATGTGCAATATCAGCAAAAAGTAAAGCACCAACTGCATCAGCAATCTCTCTAAACTTTTTAAAATCAACCTCTCTTGCATAAGCAGAAGCTCCACATACTATAATTTTTGGTTGAGTAATTTTAGCAATATCCATAACTCTATCATAATTTATTCTACCATCAAGTTCAACTCCATAATAAAATGCTTGATAATTTTTACCAGAAAAAGATGGTTTAGAACCGTGTGTTAAATGTCCACCATGAGATAAATCCATACCAAGAATTTTATCACCAGCTTTAAGAAGAGCTGCATAAACTGCACCATTTGCTTGACTTCCAGAATGTGGTTGTACATTTGCATAATTACATCCAAATATCTCACAAGCTCTATCAATAGCTAATTGTTCAACTTGGTCTGCAAACTCACAACCACCATAATATCTTTTGTATGGATACCCTTCTGCATACTTATTTGTAAAAACAGAACCCATAGCTTCCATAACAGCTGGAGATGTAAAATTTTCACTTGCTATCATCTCTAAATGATTTGTTTGTCTCTCTAGTTCATTTTCAATCATACCAAATATCTCAGCATCTGCTGTAGCTAAATTATTTGTACTTATATATTCTTGAGTCATTATTTTCCTTTGTTGTATAATAAAAGTATTATACTAAAAATTATTTTAAGTTAAATTAAAAACTTATTTATAGGCTTATATGGATGGAATTATAACCAATATCCCATAAGATATAGATTATATTATTTTAATAAAAAAAAGGATATAATTTAAATAAAAATTAGGATATAAAATTTGGAAAATATTTTAGAAAATATAAATTTATTTGATACAGTTGTTATTACACTAATTACACTACTTGGATTAAAAGGTCTTGTAAAAGGTTTTATAAAAGAATTTTTTGGTATTGTTGGAATTGTTGGAGGTGTGTTTTTAGCCTCTAGAGTTGCTCAAAATACTGGAGAGATGATAAATAACCTAATACCATTAGGGGATAATGAAAATACTATTTTATTAACAGGATTTATATCATCTTTAGTTGTTTTTTGGATTGTTGCATATATAGCGGGTGCTATTGTAGCAAAAGCATTCTCTTTAAGTGGATTAGGTATTTTTGATAAAGCATTAGGTTTTATATTTGGAGCAGGTAAAATATTTTTACTATTTTCTATTATTGCATATGCTGCAACAAATGTAAAAGCAGTAAATGATAATATAAAACCAAAACTAAAAGAGAGTATAGTATTTCCAATATTAGTAGAAGCTGGAAACTATATAATAAAATTTGATACTACAAAAATAAAAGAGGATACAAAAATAACTTTAGATGACGTTGTAGAATCTACAAAAGAGAAAATTCAAGAGATGTCAGAAACAGAGATTGGTAAAAAAATCGATGAAAAGTTAAATAACGCACAAGAGTAATAGAAAAAATTTAAATCAAAAAATAAAGGATAAACAAAATTGTTTAGTGAAAATATATATATACAACAAAGAATTACAAAAGCAGAACTACTAAAAGAGGCTGGATTTAATCCATATTCAAATGAATCTAATAGAGATACAACTATCTCTAAGTTTATAAATGTAAACAGTGATATTGAACATAAAGAAAACAAAAGAGATGAACACAGACACTACACAGTAGCTGGAAGAATTAAGTTTTTAAGAGTTATGGGTAAAGCTACTTTTTTTAAAATAGAAGATGAGAGTGGAATTCTTCAAGTTTATATAACAAGAGATAATCTTCCTGATGGTTTTTATAATAATATTTTTAAAAAAGCTATAGAGGTTGGTGATATAGTAGAGGTAAAAGGTTTCCCTTTTTGTACAGGAAAAGGTGAATTATCTTTACATACACTTGAGTTTAAAATACTTACAAAAGCTATATCTCCTTTACCGGAAAAATATCACGGAATTCAAGATAAAGAGCTTAGATATAGACAAAGATATTTAGACCTTATTATGAATAGTGAAGTTAAAAAAACATTTCACACAAGAAGTAAAGTTATATCTCTTACAAGAAGATTTTTTGAAGATAAAGGATTTTTAGAAGTAGAAACTCCTATGATGCACCCTATTGCAGGTGGAGCAAATGCAAAACCTTTTACTACTCATCATAATGCACTAGGGGTTGATAGATTTCTTAGAATTGCACCTGAATTATATCTAAAAAGATGTATAGTTGGTGGATTTGAAGCTGTATTTGAGATAAATAGAAACTTTAGAAATGAGGGTATGGATGCTACTCATAATCCTGAATTTACATCTATAGAGTTTTATTGGGCTTATAAAACATATAACGATTTAATAACTATAACAAAAGAGTATTTTCAGTATCTTTTTGAACATCTTGATTTACCTACAGTTTTACCTTATGGTGACCTTGAGATAAACTTTAGTAATTTTACAGAAGTTCCATTAATTGAATCACTTACAACAATAGGTGGAGTTCCAGCTGATATAACAACTAATAAAGATAAAATATTAGAATTTTGTAAAGAGAAAAATATAGATGTAAATCCATCTATGAATATTGGTCAATTACAAGGTGAACTATTTGATGAGTTTGTTGAAGAGAAATTAATAGACCCTACATTTATTACAGAGTATCCTGTAGAGATATCTCCACTAGCTAGAAGAAATGATAAAGATACTCATCTAACTGAAAGATTTGAGCTATTTATTGGTGGTAGAGAGATAGCAAATGCATTTAGTGAGCTAAATGACCCGTTAGACCAATTAGAGAGATTTAAAGGGCAAATGGAAGCAAAAGATAGTGGTGATGATGAAGCACACGAGATGGATGCTGACTTTGTAAATGCTTTATCTTATGGTATGGCTCCAACTGCTGGTCAAGGTATCGGTATAGATAGACTTGTAATGATGCTTACAAATCAACATAGCATTAGAGATGTACTTTTATTTCCAGCTATGAAACCTCTTCATAATGAAATAGAAGATACTGAAGATTAATAAAAAATATAAAGGATTTAGATATTGCTTTAATTGTTGATAAAAATGGTAAAATTATTTCTTAATATATGTCATTTATATTAGAAACAATCTCTTGTTTTGATTCAGATAAACTTTTTAATATTATTTCAAGTTTTGAAGTTTCAAAAAATAAAAGTATATAGAAGTTTTTTCTATATACTTTTATGCTATAATTTATAATAAAAAGGTAAATAAAGCAGATATTTTACCTATAGTTTATACGAAAAGGGTAAGTTATGATTGAATTTATGACTCCGTATGATATTATGGAAAAATTTGTTGAAGTTATAGAAAAAGAGAGAATTAGAAAAAATATGACTCAAGTAGATTTATATAAAGCTGCTGGTATGTCTTCAAAGTCTTATGCAAACTTTATAAGTAACAAAACAACAAAATTTGAAAATATTATAAAAATTATGATTGCACTAGATATGACTTCAAAACTTTCAATGCTACTTGAACAAGAAAAATTTATTTCAATTGATGAAATTAGAGAGAAAAAAATGAATAAAGAGAGAAAACGAGTAAGAAAAGCTAGATTTAATGAAAGAGATTAATGCATATATTTACGGTAAAAAAATTGGTGTTATGGTTGAATATGATGGGATTGTCTATTTTCAATATGATAAAAAATTTAAATTAGAAGGATTAGAGATATCTCCTATTAAACTTCATACTACAAAAATAAAAGATGCATATACCAATACAGAACAAACAACTCTTTATAATGGAATTGCAGGTGTATTTTTTGATTCTCTTCCAGATAAACATGGTATGCCTTTTATTGATAGATATTTTGAAAAGCAAGGACTTAGACCTTATGAAGTAACTCCATTACATAAACTTGCATTTATTGGTGATAGAGGAATGGGGGCAATTGAATATTATCCAAATGAAGAAGATGGTGTAATAACTACAGATATGGTAATTAATGCAAAAGATGCATATGAAGATATGAAACAAAGTTTAGAAACAAGAGATTATTCAATTGAAACTTTAATGAATATCCGCCAAAGTGTATCTCCTGTGGGTGGGGGAAGACCTAAAATGCTTATACAATACAACTATGATACGCAAGAGATTAGATTAAATAAAAAAGAATTATATCATAATCATAAAAGAGCAATCATTAAGTTTGATGAGATATACGATTATGTAGGAAGTATTGGTCTTACTAGCCTTGAATACATATTTATGACTATGGCAAAAGATGTTGGTATAAACACTGCAAACTTTAGATTAATAAAAGAAGGTGAATCAAAACATTTAGTTATACAAAGATTTGATAGAGATGAAAATGATAAAAAAATACATATGTGTACAGCATCTGGATTGATGCATACCGATATTTCAATTTTAAAATCAACCTCTTATGAAAATTTATTTAACTTAACAAGAATTATATCTAAATCACAAAAAGATATAGAAGAGTTATTTAAAAGAATGGTATTAAACATATTAGTTTTTAACTTTGATGACCATGCAAAAAATTTTGCATATTTAATGGATAGAAATGGAAAATGGAGTTTATCTCCTGCATATGACATCACATATTCAAAAGGTGCAATGAAATCACATACAACGACAGTATGTGGAAAAGATTTAAATATCACAAGAAAAGATTTGCTTAAAATTGCAAAAACACAATTAATTAAACTTACAAATGCTACAAAAATTATTGATGATTGTATAGAAGTTGTAAAAACATTTGAACAAAAAGCTAGAGTGCTTGAACTCGATGTTGATACTATTAATGATTGCAAAAAAGATATTGAGAGTCAAATAAAATTACTTAGTAGATAAATTTCATATTATATTATTCACCATATCAATAAACTTCTCTAAATCTTGGGAATATCCCAATATCACCAATGTATCATAAAAATCTACTTTATTTTTTTTATTATATATATAACTATTTTGAATATTAAGAATTCACTTATTAGTAACAGTATCTTCTAAATTTTAAAATTTATATTATAATAATATTAGTTAGAAAATAATAATTAGCTATAATTTTATATTAATATTATTAAGGATATAAATGAGTAAGTTAAATAAAATATATTATGGTTCGGCAGGAACAGGAAAAACGAGACAAGCTATGATAAAAGCTGTGGAAATTGTAAATGAGAAATTTGATATGAATATTGATTTAAATGATTATGAAGAAATATTAAAAAGTTTTAAAAAATCATCTAATTTATTATCTCTAGATAATATTCCATTAGAACATTTAGAAAATATCCATAATTCAAAAGATGAAAAGAGTCTAAAATATAACTTTGGAAAAATTCCAAGGGAGATAGATATATCACTAGATGAAATTAAAACTTATAAAGATAACTATAATAAATATCCATTTATAGAAACCGTTACCTTTCATCCAAGTTATAGCTATCAAGATTTTGTAGAGGGTATAAGTATTGAAACTACAAATGAAAATCAAATAATTTATAAAGCTAAAGATGGTATCTTTAAAAAAATTTGTGATAGGGCAAAAGAGAATTCTAATTATAATTATATTTTAATTATTGATGAAATAAACCGTGGAGATATATCAAGTATATTTGGAGAACTTTTTACACTTCTTGAAGATAGCAAAAGAATGGGTGAGAAAGAGGAATTATCAATTAATTTACCATATTCAAAAGATGATAAAGATAATCCCAAAAAACTAACAATACCAAAAAATTTACATATTTTAGCAACTATGAATACAGTTGACAAATCTATTGCATTAATAGATGTGGCTCTTAGAAGGAGATTTGAATTTATAGAATGTATGCCTAAGTATGATTTAAAAGAGTTAAAACTTTATAAAGATATTGATTTAGTAAAATTATTACAAACCATAAATGATAGAATTACCATACTCAAAAATGAACACTATCAAATAGGTCACTCTTATTTCCTAAATATTAAAGATATAGGAGAATTAAAAGATGTTATTATAAAAGATATAATTCCTCTTCTTCAAGAGTATTTTTATGATGACTGGCAATCAATTTGTGCAGTACTAAATCAAGATTTTGAAAAAACTAATAATAATCAGTTATTAATAGTTAATAATTCAAATAAGCAACTTTTTAAAGATGACTTTAATGAATTAATAGAATATAAAAATAAGAAAGTATTTAAAATAAATAAAGATTTTACAGAAGATAATATCAAAAAAATTTATGAGTAGATAATGAATGATATTTTAACTATTAAAGAACATCAAACTATTCATATTAAAAAGAATAGAGATATTTATAATAATATTATATCTTATGAAGATAGAGAACTATTATTTGATATTAAATTTATGGACAACAATAATCAAGAAAAATATGTTTTTTCTAATAATGGAAAAAATAAAATAAAATCTAACTCAATAGTTGGTTCTATATCTTTAAAAAATGGTTTGATTATAGAGATATTACCAAAGTTTGCCAATAATTCTTTAGCTAAAGATACTCTTAATAAATATAGAAAAACTTTAATAAATATGATTAGAGTTTCTGATGAACAAAACTTTTTAAATACAAAGTCTCAAAGTAGCAAAATTTCTATGGGTGAAATGCCCCTAATAAACTACATTATAGAACTATTTTCTAAAGAGTTATTAAATATCTTACGAAGAGGTTTATATCAGAATTATTCAAAAGATATAAATCATTCAACCTATATAAAAGGTAATATTTTAGTATCTAAAACAATTCAAAATAATATAGTAGATAAATCAAAAGTTTATAGTTCATATAATAAACATTCTTCGAATAATCTATTAATGCAAATTTTCAAAAGTTTGATTTTACTTTTGAGAAAAGATAGTAACTTATCATATAATACAAAACAAAATTTATATGAAATAACTCTAATATTATCTGATGTTGATAATATTCAATTAACAAATAAAGATTTTGAAAAAATAACTTTCAATAGGTTAAATGATAAGTTTGAAATATTATTTTCTCAAGCAAAATTTATTTTTAGTAAATATATGCCATTTAGTTCTAATATAAATTCAACACCATTTTGGTCAATACTTTTTAATATGAATTATCTATTTGAAAAGTTTATAGCATATCTTTTAAGAAAATCAAATATTGAAATAGAAGAACAATCAATAAAAGATGTATATAAAAATCATAAATATACAGTTAGTACGAAGCCTGATTTCTTAATAAAACAAAATATAGATTTATTTACATCAAAAACAAAAATTGTACTGGATGCTAAATGGAAAATATTAGATAATAATAAAACTTTATATGGACTGAATTCTCAAAATTTTTGGCAACTTTTTTCTTATATGAACTTGATAGAAAATGATGAAATAAATGGATATTTTATTGTACCTAAGAATAGTAATAATTTCGAAGATGAAATTATTTTCAATCCTATAAAAAATGGTAATAAGTCTATATCAATATTAAGTGTAGATTTTTCTTTAGATTTTAATGAATTAGTTGAAAGATATAAATTTAAAGTTAGTGAGGGTCAACTTAAACTTGATATCCAAGAAAAAGAAAAGGTTCTTAGGGAAATAATTGAAGAACCTGTCATACTAAAAGATAAGATTTTAGATGAAATAGAAATTAAAGACAAGTTTAAATTTAATTTTAAAGAGTTTATTGATGAATTAGAAATTTTATATAAAAATAAAGATATAAGAAAAAATTTATCATCGAATAGAAAAAATAATAATTTTAAAAATCTTTATTATCTAAAAGACAAATATAAAACAAATAGTCAAACTTTTAAAATATCTGTTAAAGAAAATTTAACTAAAAGAGCTTGGAATTTTGAAGATTTAGAAATAGAAAATATACCAATAAATATTACAAAATTTAAAAACCTATATCATTTAAATTTAAAGAATAATAGTATTAATATACTATCAGATTACTTGTTTAAGTTATCTAAATTATTATTTTTAGATATTACACAAAATAATATATTAATAATTCCTGAAAAGATACTTGATTTAAAATCTCTAAAAATATTATATGTAGATAAAAAATTAATTGAAAATAACTTTATAATATTTAATAAATTAAAAGAAAAAGATGTAATTATTAAAGATGAAAATGATAATAACTTAGATAAACATATAGAATCTTTTTTAACACCTGAAAAGGTTAAAGAAAAAATAATATTAAAAACAGAAGAAAATAAAAAAGAAAAAGTTGTATCGTCTATTATAGATAAAAATACTAATATAGTAAATTCAAATAACTTATCTAAAAATAATAAAAATATTAATAAAAAAAAAGTAACTACTTTAAAGAATAAGAATGTTAATATAAAGAAAAAGACTTCTAAGCCAATTATAGATAAAATAGAAATAAAAAAACCAATATATTTAAAACAAATGATAGTTAAAGATGAACTTGATGAAAATTATAGCTTTGCTGTTGAAAGTTATAAAAATAATGATTTTAAAGATGCACTTAATTTTTTAAATGAATCTAAAGCACCAATAAATAATATTAAAGAATTAAAAGAAAAAATATATCAAGGAATTAATAAAGAATATACTAATAGTCAAGAGGAAGATACCTCTATGAAAAAAGACTTTAATAATATAAAAGAAAAAACTCTTTTTTGTGTTAAAAATAACTTTAGTGAAGTAAATATTCCTTTAATAGAAAAACTGTCTTATGAATATAATGAAGATATTTTAATAGAAATAGTAAATAAAAAAAATATTAAATTAAGATTTATAATACTAATTTATATTTTAAATTACAGAAATGATAATATTATCAATATAATTGATGATATTATCCCTTTAGAAAAGAATATCGTATTGATAACTTTATAAATGAATTAGAATATAACTATGATAATATAGATATGGAAACACTTATAGGATACTCAATGAGTAATAAAAAAACCACCTATGAAATAAGATTATTAATATC
>Ga0193965_1000398_pt1 | contig 14064 bp, 12 predicted proteins | sample FB_8_MG_FD_140330 | JGI IMG/M metagenome (GOLD analysis project Ga0193965, IMG submission 140330) | Microbial mat bacterial communities from the Broadkill River, Lewes, Delaware, United States - FB_8_MG | ecosystem: Environmental > Aquatic > Freshwater > River > Microbial mats | place: USA... | reverse complement strand
GGACAGAACTTTATGGGACAGAGTAGAGCCAAAGAGCATAAAGCTTTTTTAGGTTGGCTTCTGAAGATTATCAAAGAGCAAAAGATAGATGTTTTGGTTGTTGCAGGAGATATCTATGACACAGGCACCCCACCCAACTATGCTAGACAGATATATTATAATTTTCTCAAAGAGTTAGCTTCACTCAAAAGCCTCACTACCACTATTATCACCGCAGGAAACCACGACTCCATTACTACACTCCACGCCTCAAAAGAACTCCTAGAGCTACTTAATATCCATGTTATTACAACTGGTGGCAAGAGCGAAGAGGAGCTTATACCTATCTACAAAAACAAAAAGCTAGAGGCAATTATCTGTGCTGTGCCATTTTTGAGAGATACTATTGTGCGAGACTCTCTTAGTGGAGAGACCATAAGCCAAAAAGAGTTACTCTATAACCAAGGCATCAAAGCCCATTATCAAAACCTCTACCATAAAGCACTCAAACTACAAGATAAACAAGCTATCCCCATCATAGCTACAGGACATCTTACAACAGTAGGGAGTAGAAGTAGTGATTCAGAGCGTGAGATATATATAGGTGGCAAACTCGATATAGGTGGCAACTATTTAGGTGAAATGTTTGATTATGTGGCATTGGGACATCTGCATATCAACCAAAAAGTAGGCTCTGAGCATGTGCGATATAGTGGCTCTCCTATACCATTGAGCTTCTCTGAATCTACCAATAACAAAAAGGTCAATATAGTCTCTTTTGATGGAGTAGATATAAGTGTAGAGCCATTGGATATTCCACAAACACGCACCCTAATATGTATCAAAGGGAGTGGAGAGAGTGTACAAAAAAGCCTCTCTCAAATAGAAGATAAGAGTGCATGGATAGAGGTCTTCATCCAAGATGACAACCCCACCTATGCCCATACACTTATTAGAGAAGTAGCCTCCAAACTAGGGCTTACTCTCCTTGCTGTCAAGATAGAAAAAACCCAAAAAGAGCTTCAAGCCAAAGAGCTAGATGCAGTAAGCCTCCATGAACTCACAGTCACAGAGGTCTTTGCAAAGAGACTCCAACAAGAAGAGCTACAGAGTGAAAGTCTCCGTAAGGAGCTTTTGGAGACATTTCAAAAAGTAGTCGCAGAGGTAGAAAACGCATGAAAATAGTACGCATAAAAGCACTCAACATCAACTCGCTTAAGGGAAATATAGATATAGATTTTCAAAAGATGCTAAGCCAAGAGGCTCTCTTTGCTATTACGGGACCTACAGGCTCTGGCAAAAGCACTCTACTTGATATTATTACTTGTGCCTTATATGGAAGAACTCCTAGGCTTACACAGAGTGAGGAGCTAATGAGCAGACACACCGCAGAGGCTCTTTGTGAGGTGGAGTTTGAGATAAAAGGAAAAACCTACCGTAGCTCATGGAGTCGAAGAAGAGCAAGAAATAGACCCGATGGTACTATGCAATCTGCCAAAATGGAGATAGCCGAAAGAGCCACAGGCAAAATACTCTCATCAAAGGTTAAAGGTGTACCAAAGTATGTAGAGAAGCTCTCTGGATTAGATTTCGATAGGTTTAAACAGTCTATGATGTTGGCACAAGGTAGCTTTGATGCCTTTTTGAAAGCTGGAGAGAATGAACGGTCTCAACTCCTAGAGAAGATTACAGGGACACAAATTTATGCCCAAATATCCAAAGAGATATACCTACAACACCAAGAGCAAAAAAAATTTATAGAGATAGAAGAGAGTAAACTCGATACAATAGAGCTACTTGATGATGAGACACTCCAACAAAAAACTACACAACTTACCACACAAAAGATACAAAAACAGACCCTAGATACAAAAGAAAAAAAGCTCAAAGAGATAGCTACTTGGCTTAGTGACAAAGAGAGACTTCAAGCTGATGAATACAAATATAGTAAGCAGTTTGCAGAAGCCTCAAAAGCCAAAGAGCTAACAAAAGAGCAGTTTGAGACACTAGAGAAAGCAGATAAAGCTCTTAGGCTAAAACCTCTCTATAGTGATATACAAACCCTGCAATTTACTATCAATCAAGAGAGTCAAAAACTCATACAGCTCCAAGAAGAGCTACAGAGAGTCAAAAGAGAGCAAAAGAGCAGACAAAAAGAGCTTGAACTCCTCCAAGAGACCTCTGCCAAAGAGCAACTTACATTTGAAAAAAATAGTCTAAAAATTAAAAGTGTAAGAGACCTCAAAATACAAATAGATGAAAAACAAAAAACTCAAAAAGAGCTAGAGACCAAAATAGCCTCTCTCCAAGAAGAACAAGAAGAGACTACACAAACACTTATCAAAATCAAACAGAAACAATCAACTCTCAAAGAGGCACTAGAGAAGCTTAATCTACAAACAGATGGCACCAAAGAGAGCAGTTATCAAAGCCAACTACAACTCTCAAAAGAGCTATTAAATCAAAAAAAAGAAGCCTATAAAAGCCTAGAAAAGGAGTACAAAGAGAGAGAAGAGAGAAGCTCTATCTCTAATAAAAAAGAGCCTCTCTATAGAGAAAGAATCCAAGAGATAGAGGCTCTTCTTTTGGCAACTAAAGAGTATATCAAAATAACAGACACACTCCAAACAGAAGCCAAACTCCAAAAGAGTTACACCCAAGAGATAGCAGAGTTTGCGGAGACAATAGCACAAGAGAGCAGACTACTCAGTGAGCTAGAGATGCATAGAGAGACACTCAAACAGATGAGAGAGTCCCAACTCCTTATAGCCAAATATGAGAGTGATAGAGCCAAACTCCAAGCTGGTGAGGAGTGTTTTCTCTGTGGGGCTAGAGAGCATCCATATATACAAAATCATCTCCATATAGATGCAGATACAACCAAGGCAAATATAGAGCAAAAAGAGAGCCAATGCAAAGCACAAGAGAAGAGACTCAATAACCTAAAACTCTTAGAAGCAACAACACAATCAAAACTAGAGCGTTCACTACAAGAGTCTACAAAACAGACGCAAGAGTTATCAAACCTAAAAGCTCTCTTTGACGCACATAGTTTTATACTAGAAGAGAGTTCTGTGAGTAATCTCCAAGAGGAGCGAGACCTCCAAGAGCAGAAGATAGAGCAGATAGTTACACTCCGAAACCAAAAAGAGAGCATTCAAACCAGAAAAGAAGCCTCTAGGGAACTCTATGAGAAACATAGAGAAGCTCTACAGAGTATAGAAGAAAAATTCCAAGAGATACAGCTCTCTATAACCCCTATAGAGACCAAACAACACACTATCAAGAGAAACTTAATAGAAAAGAAGAGAGAGTTGACTCTATCAAAAGAGAATATCCAAGAGCTACACGCAAAGAGTAGAGCTATTTTGGATAGAGAAGATATTGATGCTTTTGAGAAGCAAATTACCCAAGAGCTTACAACTCTCCAACAAGAGTGCAATCTTCTCTCCAATCAACTCACTTCACTTATAACACAAGAGAGCTCTCTAAACCGCCAAAAAGATGAAGGCACTCAAAAACAGGCCCAAGATAAAAGCAGACTTCAAACACTTCAAAGAGATTTTGAACACGATAGAGAAGAGAGTGGATTTGTAACTCTACAAGAGGTAGAGAACTATTTTCTAAAAAAAGAGCAACGAGAACAACTATCTCAAAATTGTAAAGAGATACAAGAGCAGTATACCCAAACCAAAACACTCCATACAACCACACTCCAAAAACTTCAAGAGCATACAAAACAGAGTATAAGTAGTGCAAAACAAGAAGATATTAACAGTAAACTCACAACAATACAAGAGGAGATAGACACCCTCCAAAAAGATATAGGAAGCCTTACGAAAGAGCTAGAGATACATAGCAAAAACCTCGCTACACACAAAGAGAAAATCCAAGAGCTAAGAGAGAAAAAAAGAGCATTTGCAGTATGGGTAAAACTTAACGATATGATAGGTTCAGCAAAAGGTGATAAGTTTAATAAATTTGCCCAAGGCATAACCCTAGACCAACTTATCTATTTGGCCAATAGACATCTGCGTCTCCTTAGCCCACGCTATGAACTACAAAGAGGGCTAGAGAGTGGTAAACTCTTGGATTTAGAGGTTGTAGATGGATTCCAAGCCAATGCGATTCGTCCAGTCCACACCCTCTCTGGTGGAGAGAGCTTTATAGTAAGCCTCGCACTAGCCCTAGGACTCTCTGCATTAGCAAGTCAAAAAATATCTATAGATTCTCTCTTTTTGGATGAGGGATTTGGAACACTCGATAGCAGTAGCCTAGAGATGGCTCTTAATGCTTTAAATGCTCTTCAAAGTTCTGGCAAGATGATTGGGGTTATCTCGCATGTAGAGGCTCTTAAAGAGCAGATACCTCTACAGATAAAAGTAGTTCCTAGAGGAGATGGAACAAGCAGAGTCGAGATTAAATAAAAAAAAATTTCCAATAGGGTCAGGTGATGAATAGGTATAAAGGCTATTTATAGAATTTTTAAGTATAATCCTACTACTTTATAAATAGGGAGCCTTGCTTTGGAGATAGGTCAAATCAAAGATGTTGTTGATTATGGAATTATTGGTCTTTTGATCTTTTTGAGTATTCTCACTGTGACTTTTGCTATAGAGAGAGTTCTCTTTTTTCGCTCTATCAATTTGGAAGAGTATCGCCATAAGCTCTCTTTGGAACTTGATTTGACCAAACGATTAGGGACGATTGCGACTATTGGTACAAATGCCCCCTATATTGGTCTTTTGGGTACAGTTTTGGCTATTATTTTGACCTTTTATATTATTGGTGATAAACAAGATGATATTAATACTGGTGAGATTATGAAGCACCTAGCCCTAGCCCTCAAAGCCACAGCAGCAGGACTCTTTGTAGCCATACCTGCTACAGTTATCTATAATGCTCTTATAGGCAAAATAGATAGAATATTAGCCCAATGGGAGATACTCCAAGATGAAAAGTCAAGACACTACCGATGAGAAGAGAGCGATTTGATAAGATTAATGTTGTACCATTTATTGATATTGTACTTGTTCTTCTTGTTATAGTCTTGGCAACGGCTACCTTTGCTACCAAAAAATCTGTAAAAGTCAATCTACCAACAGCTAGTAGCAAACAAGTCAATGAGAAAAAAACTATTATGATTTCTATTGATGAAAAAGGGAACTATTTTTATGAGAAGACTCAAATGCCTCTCAAAGAGCTAGAGGAGAAACTCAAAAAACTTAACCCCAAAAAAGATATAGTATCTCTTCAGACAGACCAAAAGACAGAGTTTCAAAAGTTTGTGACTATTATAGATATTCTCAAAAGCAAAAAGTTTGAAAATCTCTCGGTGATTACAAAATAGGCTCTATTTTGGGTGCTTTAGTAGCCCTGCTTCATAGAGAAATGGCGAGGGAAGAAAATCTATTTTTTTGATTCGGTCTGTTTTGGCTAGAGATAAAAAGAGTTTGTCTTTGGCTCGTGTGACGGCTACATAAAAGAGCCTTCTCTCCTCTTCTATGCTTCCGCCTTTGCTCATAAGCTTACGATTTGGAAAGCGTCCATCCATCAAATCTACTACATAAACTTCAGAAAACTCCAATCCTTTACTTGCATGTACAGTCAATAGATTCACCCCCTCCCCTTCGCTAAGCTCACTACCACCTAATACCATTGCATTCACAAAACGGTGTAAATCTTTGTAGTGACTAGAGAGTTCTAAGAGAAGTTTTGCTTTTCTTTGGATTCTCTCAATAGAAAGCTCTTTTTTCGTGGGGTCTATTGCTCCTGTTTTGAGCTGGGCTCTTTGGGTAGAGAGTATATCTATAATCATTCCATAGAGATTAGAAGAGATTGCCTTTTGCAAGATAGTAGAGGGGTATTTGCTTCCTCTGACTGATTTCATAAAATTAAAATACTCTTTAAAAAATAGAACACCATCTTTGGTTAATCGCGGATGTTTGAGGAGAGGATGCGACCTAATAGCCTCACCCAAATCCAAAGAGGCAAAACGGCTTACAGAGCCTATCTCTAAATCATCATCAAAGAGACCTAATTGGATATTTTTATTGGGATTGAGCTTGGGGAGTGTAAAAACTTTGGGAGAGAGAACACCTACTGCCAAATTTCCCTCTCCAAAATGCGTAAGAGACTGAAAAAACTCTTTGGAGAGTGCAGAGCCTATACCTTTGGAGAACTCAAATACATGAATAAATGCCATCATATCTTTGGGATTGACAAGCAGAGCCATCAAATCAAGCAAAAATTTTACCTCTCTAGCCTCAAAAAAGCTTGTGCCACCCTTTCTTTTACAAGGAATAGACAACTCTCGTAAACTCGCTTCTATTCCATCAGCACTAGCATTATTACGAAATATTACAGCTATATTATCATTGGGAACATGGCTCTTTTTTATCTCTGTAGAGATTGCTTGGTACTGCTCAAAGAGTTCATTATACATAAGCAATCGAGGGGGATAACTCTTGCCTACTCGCCCTACTTCTAGTTTTTTGGGATATATTCGCTCATTGAGTTCTATAACTCTATTTGCCAAAGACAAAATAGGAGCTGTAGAGCGATAGTTGGTTTTGAGAGTAAAGACCTCTGCACCTTTGTAACGGGTGGTAAAGGTAGAGATATTCTCTATATTTGCCCCATTAAAGGCATAAATACTCTGGTCATAATCACCCACACAAAAAAGAGACTTAGGATGCAGTGTATCAATAAGAGAGCTTTGGAGGGTATTTGTATCTTGATACTCATCGACTAAGACCTCATCAAACTCTATACTCTTTTGGAGTAAATCATCTTTTATCCATAATAAAAGGTCATTAAAAGAGACAAATCCATATACCCGTTTATCTGCTTCAAACTCCTCTATAATATGCAAATAAATATCCATCAAAGGCTCATGCTCTGGATATTTTTCCAAAAACCAAATATCAAAACCATCTAAAGAGGCATTTTGATAGAGACTATATTGGTCATAAAGATAGATAGAAGAGAATGGCTCTAAATCCAAAGCCATTCGTTTAAAGTTTCTTTTTTCGTAGATACTCCTGAAGAGTGTTTTGAGTTCTGAGGGTTGTTTGAGGGTAATCTTGGGGTATCTCTCTTTGAGCCATCTATAGCTTACTGCATGAAAAGTCCCTGATTGGATTTTGCTTACAATTGCTTTGGGAAAAAACTTTTCTAATCGAGCTATCATCTCTCCTGAAGCTTTGTTGGTAAATGTAAGAAGTAAAATCTTGGAGGGGTCAACCCCTCTATGCAAGAGATGTGCTATGCGACCTACAATAGTAGAAGTTTTGCCTGTTCCTGCACTCGCAATAATAAGATTGTGACCCAAAAGAGCCGTAGCAGCATCTCGTTGCTCTTCATTGAGTCCTTGAAGTGGCATTAACTATTGTTGACCGATAATATAATAAGTTGGTTTTTGACCCACCTGTTGCAGTGTTATTTTATATTTCTTTGCCCATGCCTTGGTTACCTCTTCAAAGACTTTTATATTCTCTTCAGATTCCGTTTCTTCACATTTTATTTTTAAATAATCATAAGAGTTTGACATAGCAATAAAGCCAAAATAGTGTGCAATATTATCTTTGAGACTCAAAAGATGACTTGAAAATTTATCAAAATTATTTGTATTATCTATAATTTTTTTCATCTGTTGCAGTGTATGTTCATTTTGTGGATAGTTAAGCTGTATAAGCAGAGCTTCTGGAGTAAGATTAATATTCATATAATTCCTTTAGTGTAATTTTGGTAAGTCAAGTTTATCAATAAGCTCTTTATAGTGTTGTACATTCTGAAATGCCTTCTCATAACGCCAACGCAGAACAAACTCAATAATTTTTCGTTTCAGCTCAGGGTCTATAGTATCCCCTTTGCCAAAATAGCCCAAAGAGATATTTTTGGCTTTTTTCTTGCCATTGGCATCTGGCTCATAAGTAATAGCAATCACTTGGATATATTTGCCCTCTCTCACCTCTCCAAAATCTTCCTCTTTGAGACCTATTCCACTAAGATTCATCGCTTTGTAGATAAATATATTTTCAAATCCTGGAGACTTTTCAAAAATATTAAGCTCTTTATAGAGTACTTCTATCCGCTCTATATTTTCCTTTCGAGTGCTTTTTGTCTGGGGAGATTTTGGTTCTATGGGAATAATTTCGATTAATGGTTCTATAAACTCTCGTCTATTCTCTCGTTTAGTTGCAAGAACCTCTTTAGGGTCAGAGAGAAGCTCTACTGAAACATCCTCCCTCTCTAATGCGATTTTTTTCTCTAACTTAGCTGTTAGCTCTTTGAGCCTCTCCAAATTATTAGCCATCACCTACCCCTATTATTGAACCATTTTAACCCTCTCTAGTAGAGTAAGATAAAAATAATATTAGATAATATGGTATCAGAAAAACTACCCTCTTTTACTTAATAATAGTTAAAATTGATATTTTTTAGTAAAAAAATTCTTTATGCTCTAGGATTGATGAGAAATAAAGTCTCTTACATACTCATATCCCGAATAGAGAGTCAGCCCCACAGCTACCCACAAAAGAGCATCTCCCCCCTCCCATTCCATCAATAAAAACCCTATAGCTATCATCTGCACTACAGTTTTGACCTTCCCCATCCAAGACGCAGAGATACTAATATTTTGACTCACCGCAGAGACACGAAGCCCTGTAATAAATAGCTCTCGTGTAATAATCAAAAAGATAGCCCACTCATTAGCTCTATCTAAAACCATCAAACCCAAAAAACCTGCAAGAGTCAACATCTTATCTGCAAGAGGGTCAAGAATCTGCCCCATCATTGTAATCTGATCAAAAGTTCTTGCGATATATCCATCAAAAAAGTCTGTAGCACTTGCTAATACAAACAAAAAAGCAGCAGCGTAGTCAATCCACGAATAGTGAATCCCCTCAAACAGAGCATTATCACGGTCTACAAGCAGAAAAAACATAAGAGGAGCAATTAAGAGTCGTATAAAAGCTAAGATATTTGGTATATTGATAATTTGTGATTGTGGCATAAAAGAAGTCCTTTGGGAAATATAATTATGAAAGTCTAACATATTTTGCTTATCCTTTATGCTATAATCATAGAATGAATAAAGTAATAGATATAGTAATTATTGGTGCAGGAGCAAGTGGCTTGATGGTGGCTTCACAACTAGAAAACAAAGAGGTAGTAGTGTTGGAATCTAACCCAAAAATAGGTGCCAAGATTCTTATCTCTGGTGGTGGGAAGTGTAATATCACTAATGAGTCTATTGATGCTAGTGACTACCTAGCAAATCCCTATTTTGTAGAAGAGGTATTTCGGCAGTTTGACCAAAATAGTCTCCTTTCGTGGATAGGCAAACGGGGTCTCAAACCCAAAATTCGCTCAAAAGGAGAGTACTTTTGTAGACAAAGTGCCAATGAGTTAGTGGGGATATTCAAAAAAGAGACAAGAAAAAATACCATAGCACTCAATACCCAAGTAAATAGTATTACCAAGAGAGATGAACTCTTTTATATTGAGTGCCAAAACCAAAACTATAGAGCCAAAAAAGTAGTTATCGCCTCTGGGGGACTTAGCTATGCCAAGATTGGAGCGAGTGATATAGGCTTTAGGGTGGCTCAATCTTTTGGACATACTCTTATCAATACAGCTCCTGCTCTCGTAGGTTTTACGCTTCAAAAAGAGCAGTTTTTCTTTAAGGCTCTTAGTGGTATCTCTACTGAGGTTACTATAACTGTAGGAGAGAGAGTTTGTGATGGTGCATTGCTCTTTGCTCATAAGGGCATTAGTGGTCCTGTGGTTTTGGATGCATCTCTTTTTTGGCAAAAAGGGGCTATTAGTATAGATTTTTTACCTCAATGGTCTTTTGAACCCTATTTAGATTCCAAAAAATTTATAAGCTCTCTTTTGCCTCTACCCAAAAGTCTCTCAAAAGCTTTTTTGAATGAGTGGCAGATAGTTGACCGCCCTATAAATCAACTAAGCAAAAAAGAGAAAGAGAAACTCAAACAGTTAAAGCACTATAGTTTTGCTCCAGCAGGAAACTTTGGCTATACCAAAGCAGAAGCCACAAAAGGTGGAGTCAATACCAATGAGATAGACTCCAAAACAATGATGAGTAAAAAGGTTAGAAATCTCTATTTTGTAGGTGAGGTAGTTGATGTAACAGGAAAGTTAGGAGGATATAACTTTCAATGGGCATTTAGTTCGGCTGTGGTTTGTGCCAAAGATTTAAAAGGAGTATAATATATGAAAAAAGTTTTTATTTTAGCTATAATATTTATTATTGCCATAGTTATAGATATTGTAGTAGAGTTCAAAGAGGAGATTATGCCCAAAAAACCCATTATAAAAATAGTATCTGTAGAAAAAAAGATAGACAAACAACTCCCCTCTCCTCTACAAAAGGAACAGAATATCTCTAAAGTACTCACACAAACCCCAGAGGTAATTAAACTCATTCGTGATGGGAATGCCTCTATTGACCTAGGTCAAGTCTCTCCACTTATCAACAAAAAGACCCAAGAGCAAATATGCAGTAGCGACCACTCTATCTACAAATGTATGTCTAGGATGAACCTTTCGCTTGGTGATGAGATATTTATCCGAATATTTAAACTCACCGCAGAGCTAGAGGTATGGGTAAAATCTAATGATTATTATGAACTTCTAAGAATCTACTCTATCTGCAAACAGTCAGGTTACCTAGGACCAAAACTTAAAGAGGGAGATAAGCAAGGACCCGAAGGGTTTTATAGTGTTACCAAAAATAGTCTTAATCCAAATAGTAAATACCATCTTGCTTTTAATCTAGGATTTCCAAATAGTTATGATAGACTCCATAACCGAACAGGAAGTGCATTGATGATACATGGAGATTGTATCTCTGTGGGGTGCTTTGCTATGGGTGATGAGAAGGTAGAAGAGATATATGAACTTGTAGAAAAAGCATTAGATGCAGGACAACAAGAGGTGCAAGTGCATATATTCCCATTTCGTATGACAGAAGATATTATGCTTGAATATAGCAATAATGAGTGGTATAATTTTTGGGGTAATCTCAAAGAGGGGTATGACTATTTTGAAGAGAGTAGTATCCCACCCAAAGTTACAGTTGTCAATCGTCGCTATGAGTTTGAGTAGAGTCAACCAAAAGAAGTAATATTTTGTTACAATTATAAAAAAGGAAAAAAATGTTTAAAAGTATAGTAATTGTTACCCTCCTACTAACAGGAGTTATAGCACAAAACCAAGATATGAATCTCACCGTACAAAAGTATATAGATGAGATTGAAACTGATGGAGTCAAAAATGGAGGCTGGGTTATTACCCAAAAGAAGAGAAGCCCAATAGGAGAGTCATTTATTGCGACTTTAACACCTAGTAAAACTGATGACAATCAAACTTATGAGGGGTATCCCGAGTTGGTAGGGTTGAGTTTTGTCAATGATATTAACTATACAACAACCTCTCTTAGTAGTGTCTCTACATTAACAGAGTTTCCTACAAAAGATTTGGATGAGAATGAGACCCTTGTGGTAAAGAGTATTCTTGATAAAAAACTGATTGTTCTACGAGGAGACTACTCACTTGAAGATTATCTCTATAGTTTGAAATTAGATGATATTAATAGCTCTGTTGATGATGTCAACATAACAACCAAAGATATTAAATTAAGCGGTTATTATGACTACAATAGCACACAAAAAGAGATAAATGGTTTGAGTATAGATACTTTAGAGATACTCCCAACAGACAAAGAGTTTTTTGGTGATTACTTTAGGGTTAAAAATATGTTTATGGAGTTCTCAACACAAACACAAGATGATACTATTACGGTCTCCTATAAAACATCTGTAGAGCTTTTGGACTCAAATCTCAGTGGAGAACACTCTAAAGCTGTTGATGCTAATTTAGATATTCAGATTATTAATATGGATGAGGAGAGCTATAGAACCTTTGAAAAGCTTAGTGGAGAGAATCCTCAAGAGATTACTTCTAAAGAGCTAGAGACTCTAGGCTCTAATCTACTTACAAGTAAAGACCTTGCTATAGAGATTAATGACCTTAGTATCGCCTCACTGATTAACCAAGGCACAGATATGGGTTCTGCAAAAATAGATGCAAAAATATCTCTTGATATAGACCCAAAAAACAAAAAACTCATCACTCTCAACCCTTTGATGGCTCTTTCGTATCTCAAAGTTGATGCCTCTATAGAACTCTCCAAAGAGATAGTAGCACTCCTCACAAAAGACCCTAGAGCTATGATGTTGGCATTTCTCCCACCAAAAGAGAAAAATGGAAATATGGTATATGAGATACTCTTTAATAATAATAAACTTACTATTAATGGACAAAATTTCTTGCAATAAATAGTTTGTTTATATCTTGATATGCTCTTGACCTATACGATAGAGTGCAAAGTCATATTTTATAGGGTCTGTAGCATCAAATTGTTTGAGAGTCTTGGTAAGTTCTAGAGCCGATTTCATATCGCAACTCTTTCTTTGGAGCAGACCTAGCCTTTTGGATACCTCAAAAGTGTGTGTATCCAGAGGCATAATCAACGCACCTGAATCAATCTTTGACCAAAGTCCCATATCTAAATTATCTTTGCGAACCATCCATCGTAGATACATTAAATATCTTTTGTATGTTCCTGCTAGAGCCACCTTTTTGGGAAGAGAGCCCACCAAAAACTTATAGCCATAACTCTCTTTGGGATATATGTTTCTAATAGTAACAATAAAATTCCATAATCCATCAAGCAAAGAGTTCTCTTTTTTGTAACCTTCATAAAATATATTCTCTATACTCTCTATCTCTCGCAATCTTTTTAGGGCAATAAACAAAGCTATAACATCTTCTGATTTTTGAAAACGATAATAGTGAGCATTTAACTTTTGTGCTATCTCTTCTTCTGTTGCAAGAAGCAAATCAAAATCCAAAGAGTCCAAAAACTTCACTATCTGTTTAGCATTTCCATAAGCAAACAAAGCACATATCAAAGCTATAGATTCATCCCTATAGCGTGACGCTACCAAAAGTGGATCTGGTCTATTATAGGATAACTCTTGCTCACTATTTCGCAAAGAGACTTCATAATCAAGTCGTCGTTTGATAGCTTCTAGCTCTTTTTGGGTCATATCTGCACTCTCTTTATAAAATGTAAAGAGTGTACAGTAAACTCGCTTAATAATTTTTGGATATTAACGATAGAATAGAACCAAAAGGAGTCTTGATGGGAGAGATTTTAATAGAGTTAGCACGAGCTTCTATAGCTATAGCATTGGGTATTTCTAGTGATTTTGATTTGCAACAAGCACGCCAAACCTACCCTACTCTCAATCAAAAGGGTGCAGTCTTTATAACACTCACCCAAGACCAAAAACTTAGAGGGTGCATAGGCTCACTCACCGCCCACCGTCCTCTCTACAAAGATATTATTATCAATGCCAAACTTTCTGCTCTCAGTGATAGTAGATTTAGCCCCCTTACAGCCAAAGAGTTTGCCATAACCAAAATAGAAATATCCTTGCTCTCTGCTCCAAAAGCTATAGAGTACAGCTCTATCACACAACTCCAATCTCTAATAACCCCCCAAGATGGCGTAGTTTTGACCTTAGGAGACCAACGAGCAACCTATCTGCCTAGTGTATGGGAGAGTCTGCCTAATTTTGATAGCTTCTTTGCCTCTTTGTGCCAAAAAGCAGGACTCAAAGCCAACTGCCTAAGCCAACACCCCTCTATAGAACTCTATCAAGCGACCAAATATAAGGAGAAATAGCCATGCAACATACACGACTTGCCTCTGTCAAAGGAGTCTTTTATCCAGATAGTTGCACCAAACTCTCTATCTATTTCAAAAAATTTAGAGAGTATAACAAAAACCAAAAAATCCCAAATATCACCCCAAGAGCCATCATAGTACCCCATGCAGGATATGTCTATAGTGGCTTTACCGCCAACCAAGCCTACGAGTATCTTATTGGTACAAACCCAAAACGACTTATAGTCATAGGTCCTAGCCACCGCCACTATTTCAAGGGGATAAGTGCTAGTTATTACGAAGAGTATGAGACCCCTTGT
>Ga0193965_1000397_pt1 | contig 14069 bp, 17 predicted proteins | sample FB_8_MG_FD_140330 | JGI IMG/M metagenome (GOLD analysis project Ga0193965, IMG submission 140330) | Microbial mat bacterial communities from the Broadkill River, Lewes, Delaware, United States - FB_8_MG | ecosystem: Environmental > Aquatic > Freshwater > River > Microbial mats | place: USA... | reverse complement strand
GTGCTTAGGGTGTTTGTGAAAAATTTGAGTTTAACCAAAAGGTTAATCGATTATTTTTCGCAAATGCCCTAGGTGCAATGATGAATGCTAGTTATCTAATTTCTAATGCATATTTCGGGTTTAATTAAACCGCTTTTTATAACTACACTTTTGGCATAGCTCCTCAACGGCTATGCCCTTTTTAAATCCATCTATTATCTTTTTTGTTTTGTGAGCGTGTAGAATCTTTTCCAAAGGCTCTTTGCTTATATCTCCTAGTGTAATGACCCCTTGAGCATCCAAACAACAAGGAACGACTACTCCATTGGACAAAATCCCAAAGTGTGAATCTAAGCCTTGGCAGATGCCATCTCCATAGAGAGGGTTATCAAGGGAAGGCCACTCAAAGTAGTGATCAAAGTGCAGCAGTGTTTTGGATGCAATGCGGATATTTTTAGGTTTTTGGGTATATATTTGTTTGCTATCAAGCTCTATATCAAACCGTTTTGATACCCTGTCAAAAAAGTTTTGATTAAACTCTTCTTCACTCAGTGTCTCATCCAAGTTCCAAAGACGTAGATTGATAAATTTATCAATATTATGTTTTAATTTATACTCTATCAATTCAAATATAGGTGCTACATACTCATCAAGAGTAATGGTATTTTGGTTTTTGTTGTAGCTGTTAATGGAGATGTTGATCTGTTTGGTAGCATCGTGGAGTAGGGTAGTGGGGTGATGATTGGCAATGTAGTAGCCACTTGTGGTGATAAAGGCTCGAAGTTTGTGGTGTTGGAGGATATCCAAATACTCTTTGAGGTTTGAAAGTACTAAGGGATCTCCCATCATGTGTAAAGCCACCTCTTGGGTATAGGGTTTGAGTTGAGCAGTGATAAGTTCAAAATGCTCCAAGCTCATCGTACGATTGGCAGGCTGTGTTGTGCAAAAGCTGCAACTTAGCCCACATATATCGGTCAGTTCTATATATACGCGATGAAACTTCACTAAGCAATTACAATTTTTTCGATGACATTAAGCCCAAAGCCACTAAGACCCACAAACTCGGTATCTTTGTGTGATGTAAGGAGTTTAATGTTCTCTATCCCCAAATCTTTGAGAATCTGAGCTCCAATTCCAAACTCTTTTGCCTGCTCTTTGGAGATCACTTTGGTATCCAAAAATACTAAAACTCCACCATTTTTGCGTAGATATTCAATGGAGTTGTTAAGATTATTGAATTTTGAGCTGTTTAAGACAAGATCAACATCCAAGCCAATATTGTGAAAACGGACATTTTCTGTATTGTGTATTTTGTAAAATTTGATTGCTTTATGTTCTCTTCCAATATGATCTGTGTAGCGTACTTGCGACACCTTTGATCCAAAGAGATCAATCTCCTCTTCACCAAGGCGTTGAACCAACTGCTCATTAGCCAGACGATACTCTACAAGATCAGAGATATAGACAATAGGCATCTCATGCTTGTCTGAAAAAATCTCCAAATCATCACGTCTTGCCATTGTACCATCCTCTTTGATAATCTCACAGATCACAGCAGCAGGTGCCACACCTGCCAATTTACACAGATCAACCGATCCCTCTGTATGACCAGTACGCACGAGCACACCACCATCTTTGGCAATCAGTGGAAAGATGTGCCCAGGTCGTACAAAATCTTTGGGTGTTGAGATATGTGAAGCTAGTAGCTTGAGGGTCATATCTCTTTCAGCCGAAGAGATACCAGTCTCTGCCTTAGCAGCATCAATAGAGATGGTAAAGGCAGTGGTGTGGTTGGAGTCGTTGTGATGAACCATTGGGTTAAGATCAAGCCTGCTTGCAATCTCTTTAGTAACAGGTGCACAGATCAGTCCACGAGCTTCTACTGCCATGAAATTGACCATATCAGGAGTCGAAAAGGTAGCCGCGTAAACTAAATCTCCCTCATTTTCTCTATCTTCATCGTCCATCATAATGACCATTCGACCCCGCTTGATCTCTTCGATGGCGATCTCTACTCTTTTAATTGCCTCATGTGACATAAACTAAACCTTTTATATTTTAAAATTGCGAAATTATACCCTTTATATAGATAGAGATCACTTTTTTTGAATATTTTTGTGACTTTTTTCTAAATAACCTTGACAAATAGAAAAAAATGAGTTATAATTCCGTCCACCTAAACGAGATTGGGGTATCGCCAAGCGGTAAGGCCTCGGTTTTTGGTACCGATATTCGGGGGTTCGAATCCCTCTACCCCATCCATAGTTATAGGTTTCCTTCGTCGCGGGATAGAGCAGTTTGGTAGCTCGTCGGGCTCATAACCCGAAGGTCGGTGGTTCAAATCCGCCTCCCGCAACCAATTCAATATACACCAAAACCCCTTGAATACGATAATTTAGCTAGTTTATCACAATCATTTTTTATTCCAACAAAACCTTTTTATTGTCATTTTTATCAATGTTTAGACAAGTTTTTTGACACAGTTGTGACACAACGAGCACAACAAAAAAAACTTTTAAATTACACTCCGTTATTTAATTATTTTTACACCTTATTTCAATCACTTTTTATTCCAAAAACTTTTTTACATTGTCACTTTTATCAATGTTTAGACAAGTTTTTTAACAAGTGCTTAGGTTTTAGACCTCTATTGGCATTATAGGTGTTTGGTTAGATAAGCAAAGTCCAAGCCAAATCGGTATATCATAACACTTATATTTGCGAACTTTTTCGCAGTGTTCGATAACAACACAGTGTCAAACATATTCAATTTTTACACATTTTGTAAAGTTGTCGATGAGACAGCTATTTACAAACCACTGACCCGATCTAGGGGATTAAAACCGATTCTCGCTATACGCTCTTTTTGTTCAGGTTCAATTCTATTTACAAACCACTGACCCGATCTAGGGGATTTTTGTAGGTCGGAGTCACCGACTCCGACACTTGGTAGTGTATAAAAAATACTATTGACTCTATAACAAATGTCGGAGTGAGGGCACTCCGACCTACGCATCATAAGAGATTAAATTTATAAAATTTTGGCTTGATTGGTGGGCTAGGAAGCACCACCCTACATAAAAATGACCCGTTCACAGGGATTTGTAAATATCATTCATTTATGTTATACTTCAATCAAAAAGGAGTCTTGAAGTGCAAACGATACAACTTAGTATGGATGATACTCTAGTAGATAAAGTGATGAGCTTTTTAAATCAATTTCCCAAAAATCAATTGAAGATTGACATCAAGCCCCAAGAGACTCTAAGCTATAAACCAAAAGATCCTAAAAAACACAGTAGAGTTATCAAAAGAGAGTTTGATAGTGATAGTGTGGATGAAGTAGCACTGACGCATATTAGTGATAGTGCCAAATATATTCATGAGCTTAGAAGAAAATAATGGAGTTTTTAGATAGCTGTATTGTGATTGATTATGTCAATGGCAAAATAGAGATAGATGACAATGCCAAATCAAACTACTATATCAACTCCATTGTAGAGATGGAAGTGGTGGTAGGAGCTAAAAACAAACGAGAACTAGCAACCATCAACAAAAAAATATCCGATTTTATGATACTTGATATCGAGCAAGATATTATGGAGTTTGCCTCCAAAATGCTCAATCAATACGCATTATCGCACAATATGACGATTTATGATGCCATTATTGGGGCAAGTTGTATGATGTATAATATGCCACTTGTTACCTACAATAAAAGAGATTTTAGGTTTTTGGATATTGCTTTGGTTGATATTGACTAATCTAAGATACTCTAAGAGTAAACTAAGCCAAATCGGTATATCATAACACTTAGGTTTGCGAACTTTTTCGCAGTGTTCGATAACAACACAGTGTCAAACATATTCAATTTTTACACATTTTGTAAAGTTGTCGATGAAACAGCTATTTACAAACCACTGACCCGATCTAGGGGATGAGAAGCGTTAAGAAAACGACAAGAGTTTGTCGTTTTTAGCTTCGGAACGTGAGTGGTCGGAACGGAGTGAAGCCACGAGGGAAACGAGGTAGTGAGTTAGAGAATGTTTTTTGGCTTAATTGGTGGGCTAGGAAGCGCCACCCTACATGAAAATGACCCGATCTAGGGGATGATATGATGTTGTGTAGGTGTGACCGTGTCACACAATTACACCTTTCGTGCGACATGGTCGCACCTACACATAATAAGCATTTTTGAAATTCATAGTTTGATTTAGGCGTTTGGCAGTGCCAAACCTTGTATAATAAAAATAACCCGATCTAGGGGGTTACAAGCTATTTTTGCAAACTACACTTTACAAAGTAAGTTATTTATTGTAAAATATAGATTACAAAAATAAAAGGCTTTTGGATGATAGAGTTTACAATATTTTATGAAGAGCAACAACGCATACTCAATCAGCTTGATAGTAGTACCAAACGCTATCTCTATGCTCAGATCAATTGGAGTGAGCGGTGTTTGTTGATTATTGGTCAGCGTGGGGTGGGTAAGACTACGATGATGTTACAGTACCTACAAGCCAACTACTACGCTTCACCCAAGGCTCTCTATATCTCGGTAGATAATCCCTATTTCAAAAGCATCTCACTCCATGAGTTTGCCGTTGAGTTTGAAAAGCATGGTGGAGAGGTGCTCTTTATCGATGAAGTACACAAATACAAAGAGTGGTCATCGCATATCAAAAGTATCTACGATAGTACCGCTTTGCGTTTGATTATCTCAGGTTCATCGATGATACAAATCCACACCCAAGAGGCAGATTTGAGCCGTCGTGTGCATACCTATCGTTTGGCAAATCTCTCCTTTAGAGAGTATTTGGAGTTTAAATCAATTGCCACCTTTGATAGCTATAGTCTTGAAGAGCTTTTTGATAATCACCTCTCCATTGCAAGTCATGTTACCCAAAGCATCAAACCTTTAGCCCATTTTCAAGCGTATCTCAACCACGGAGCTTATCCCTTTATGCTCCAAGAATCCAACCAATATCTACTTTTGGGCGTGATCAATCAGATACTCGAAGTCGATCTACCATACTCCACCAATATCAACTTTAGCCAAATCGATAAGATCAAAAAGCTCGTCTATGTACTAAGCACCACCGTACCGCTCAAACCCAATATCTCCAAACTCGCCTCATCGATTGAAATCTCTCGCCAAACCCTGCTAGAGTACATTCACTACCTAGAGCTAGGGAGTTTGATCAACAGTGTCAATCAAGAGGCACGAGGCTATGGTGTGATGAGCAAACCCGATAAACTACTGCTCTACAACACCAATCTTATGAAAGCCATCTCGCACAATATCGACAGAGGCACACAAAGAGAGACCTTTTTTGTCAATCAAATCAAAAGCTCTCTCTACAACCAACCCAAACTCATTGATGATACCCTTTTGCTCTCTTCTAGTGGTGATTTTAAGTTGCTCAACCACTATACCGTTGAGATAGGAGGCAAAAACAAAAGCTTCAAACAGATCAAAGACCAACCTCACTCGTTTGTAGTAGCTGACGATATAGAGGTGGGCTTTGGAGCGAAGATACCACTATGGCTCTTTGGGTTTTTGTACTAAAGCCACTCATTTAATAAGTACCTAAGCCAAATCGGTATATCATAACACTTAGATTTGCGAACTTTTTCGCAGTGTTCGATAACAACACACTGTCGTTACAATTTAATTTTTACACATTTTGTAAAGTTGTCGCTATGACGGCTATTTACAAACCGACCCGACTTTTAAGGGGATTTTTGAGTGTATAAAAAATACTATTGACTTTATCACAAAAGTCGGAGTGAGGACACTCCGACCTACGCATCATAAGAGATTAAATTTATAAAATTTTGGCTTGATTGGTGGGCTAGGAAGCACCACCCTACACGACAATGACACGTTCTAGGGGACTTGCAAAAAGAGTTTTTTAGCCTCAAAGCCTACATGGAATAATTAATGATCTCTCAAAGTGTATTTTATGTCTCTTTTATATTGAGGGTTAGGCTTGTGCTCATTATGCACTATTTGTTTTGTTGACTCTTCAACTCTTTCAATCTCATCTCTAACTCTTGATTCATCATTTTTTGCTGATGCAATTGCTCCTCTAAGCTCATCGTTTCTTGTGCTAATTCGCTGTATATCTGTTTCAACTCTTTCGTTCTCTTTCTCGTGTATATTGATTTTAATAGCCTGAGTTACCTTGTTTACTCTCTTTACTCAACAAGTACCACACTATAGGAATTGCCATCCCCTTATAGGCTACACTTAACATCAAGATATTGATATGCACCTTCCCAAATTTCCAATTGGTTCTATCCATTGATAAAACCCATTGATCATTAGGCAAAAAGCTTGACATCAACTGTGCCATTACATTCTTATCAAATTGAAAATATTGGAAAAACCGACTTAAGCGTCTATAGTTTACCTCTTTGTTCTCTTTGGGGTTTAGTTTGGTTGCTATCTTTTTTAGGTTCACTCTCCCTAAAGTTATTATTGATACTACTAATCCCGTAATGACAAAGATTCTTGCTTTATTCCATCTCGTATTTTCTTTGGAGTTTGGTTTTTTTCACAAAGCTATTTTAGCTAATTATCAAGCTCCTCTTTCTTACACTCTCTCTTAGACTTTTTATTTTTTGACGACTACTGAAACTTAGTAGCTAAAGGCTTTTAAAACTCCACTACAAACCCTCTATCCAATCCTGCTAAATCTTGATAAAACTCAAAATTTCCAATATGGTGATTTTGCATAAATGTTGTTAGTGGCTCTTTTTGATCATACCCCATCTCACAAGCTAGAAATTTTACCTTATGTTTTTGAGCATCAAGAATAATTTGTTTGAGCAGTTCATCCCCTACCTTACCCCCAAACAAAGCACTGTGGGGTTCATAATCATTCACATTTTTCTCCAACTCAAAATCATTGGCAATATAGGGAGGGTTAGAGATAACTAGATCAATGGGAGTATCGACTGCGTCCATGAGATTACTTTGTATAAGCGTAATATTGCTAAGTCCAAAGTGATCAATGTTCTTTTGAGCCAGTTTAAGTGGCTCCGCGTAAAGATCGGTTGCAATGATGTTGAGATGGGGAAATTTACGGGCGAGTACAATGGAGATTGCCCCACTCCCTACCCCAATCTCTACGATGTTTTGAATATCATTGTGTTCAATGATCTCACTTACCTTATCGATTAATATCTCTGTTTCAGGGCGAGGGATTAAGACCCCCTCATTGATAGAGAGCTCAATGTCATAAAAACTGACTTTGCCAACAATATACTCATAGGGTTCATGGTTGGCTCGTCTCTCAATAAGAGCCCAAAAACCATCAAGCTCTTCAATATCTTTATCATCATTAAGGGTGAGATAGATTCGATCTTTTTGTAAAAAATGAGCTAGTAAAAGCTGAGCTTCATATTGAGGGCGTGGGCAAGACTCTTGGAGTAGAGTCGCTGCTCTATTGAGGGCTTTTTGTATTGTCATCGTCAATAAAGGCAAAGATGCCCTCTTTTTGGAGCTGTGGTTCTTCGTGATAGGTCGCTTTATCTTCGTATCCAAGCTCTTTGAGTCGTTCAATCACAGGTGGATGGGTATAGTAAAAGAAGATCACCAAAGGATGCGACTTTGGAAAGGCTTTGTTTTCGGTTACGAGCTTGAGGAGTGCTGAGACCAAATTCTCTTTTCCACCCATCTCACCTCCAAACTCATCAGCTGCGTACTCATTGTGACGGCTGACAAAGCTGATAAAGGGGGTAAAGACAAAGCTGATGATTGGCATCAGTAGCATGAGCAGTGCAATGGTCGCCCCTGCACTTGGTACTACGCTCATCTCCGTAAAGAGAGAGTCGGGGATATTGCCCATTAGATAAAAGGTGACAAAGAGCAGACCTGCCATGAGTGCAATATTTTTATAGATATCACCGTGTTTAAAGTGCCCAAGCTCATGCCCCAATACCGCCAAAAGTTCATCTTTGTTTAGTTTTTCAATTAAAGTATCAAAGAGTACGACTCGTTTACTTTTACCAAGCCCACCAAAATAGGCATTAAGACGGCTATCTTTTTTACTTGCATCCATCACAAAAATTCCATCACTTTTGAGCCCCACTTTGCCCATCATCTCCACAATAGCAGATTTAAGCTCACCCTCTTCAAGAGGATTGAATTTATTAAAGATAGGTGCAATGATAGTTGGATAGATCACATTTGCCATCAATACCACAAAGAGCATCACCCCAAAGCCCCATAACCACCACATCTCAAATGAAGCGATAATCCATGATAAAAGAGCAAAAATAGCCCCACCCAAGACCACAAAGACCAAAGCCGATTTAAGCGTATCAAGAGCATAATCTTTGGGACTCATTTTATTAAACCCAAAATCCTCATCGATCTTAAATTTCATATAGAGTTCAAATGGCAATCCAATGATATAATTGACAATCACAAATCCAAAGAGAAACGCCACACTTTGCATAACGACTCCCTCAAAGCCAAACAGACCATCAAGCCATGCAAAGCCTGCCATCACCCACCATAAAAAGACAAAATAGTCCACAAAGGTCTCAACAAGTCCTACCTTCTCTTTGGCTACGGCGTAGTTGCCTGCCACTCTGTAGCGAGACTCGCTCATCAGCACAGGGGCTTTTCTTTTTTCATCGTTGATGTAGCCAATTTGCATCACGGAGATATAGAGCTTAACAAACATATAGATTGAATAGAGTATTACAATGGTTTCTAACATTATTTGGTTTTCCTTTTTGATTTTAAGAGCTGATTATAGCTTAGGGTTTCTTTTAGAGGGGTTAAACTTTTTTTATCTCCCTATACGCCAAATATCCGCTTGTAATAGCAGGTGAAAATCCTCCTGCTATGACCCATTGACCTACAAAGTAGAGGTTTTTGAGGTTTTTGGATTTGACTTGGGGGACTTTAAAAAACTGCTTGGGTGTGGGTTTGTATCCATAGGCAGTACCGTTGGGGGTTTTGGTGTATCTCTGCATGGTTTTGGCAGTGCCTACTTCGATATACTCAACGAGTTCATAGATATTGGGGTAGTACTTTTCAAGTCTGCCTATCACAGACTCTTGGAGTTGTCGTTTTTTTGCTTTGTATTGCTCTTTGTCCAAGCTCTCCCACTCCACAAGATAGTCACTCATACAAGCAACGCCAAAGCTCTTATCACTTGGGGTAAGTCCTGCATCGATTTGTGAATAATCTACAAAAGCAAAGCCTCTCTCCATAATATCTTGCCGCATCATGGTTTTAAAGTCATCAAGCCCGTTTAAATCTTCGTAGATAAAGTGTGAATAGGGGTTTTCACCATAGACCTCTTTAAGGTTTTTACGAAATCCAATATAGACGGTCAATAGTGAATTAGCAATCTCTTTGGTCTCCGTGTAGTTTTCTCCAAAAAGTGCGTAGGTATCTTGGGGAGAGAGATTGGAGATGATGGTATTACTCTCAATGCGTTTATGCTCTTTTTGGTGCATATACTCTACTGTATTACCTCGTGCTTTGGTCACAAGAGCTTTGGTAACTACCTCTCCTCCATTATCCATTATCACCTTGGCAAGGTAGTCGCTAAGTCGTCCACTTCCTCCTTTGATAAAGTACCCACCTCCATGATAGTAGGAGTATTGAGCCACGCCGTGCAGCAAAAAGCTTAGTGTCTCTGGTAGATCATTATAGTATTGCAAGTTGGTATTGAGGATGAGTTTTAGCTCCTCATTATTAGTAAGCTCATTCATCACTTCACTCACACTTTTGTTTTTGTAGCGTAAGAGATTACGGACTAAAAAAGGGAAAATGGGATATTGATACCACTTAAGATTCTCTAACATTCCCAGTTCATTATAAATATTCTCTATCAGCTCAAAATAGTGTTCAATTGCTTTATGCTCATCGATGAATATCTCTTTGAGTGCCTTTTTGGACTCTTCTACACCATGAGGCATGGTAAACTCTCCACTAGAAGTACTCACTTTGAAAAACTCTTTGGGTTTGATAAACTCTACATTCTCATAGACATCGAGTTGATTAAAGATTGTTTTGATGGTAGGATTGGAGTAAACCCCATCCATCTCATGCAGTCCCACTTCACAAGTATAACCTCCTCTACGATTAAAGGTGGTCGCACATCCACCCACAATGGAGTGCTGTTCTAAAATAGTAACCTTGTGTCCCTCTTTGGCTAACAACGCCCCTGAGGTGAGTCCTCCAAGTCCTGCTCCAATAATTGTAATGCTTTTCATTGCTATTTGACCTCCATTGTGATGTGTATATTTTTGTTGAGTTGAAACTTGGCATTCTCAAACTTTTTTATTATGATAGAGTAAAAATAGAAAAAGTGCATTGATAAATGTTAAGAGCTTATTTTTGATATCCTTTTTTAAGTCGACTCAAATGCTCAGGAGTAATCCCTAACAAGGAAGCAATTTGATATTGCGGTACTTTATCCAATAAATAGGGAGTATGTGCCATAAAATCCTCAAAACGCTCTTTGGCACTCTTTGATTGCAGGTCTAGGATACGGTGGTGGGAGTAGGAGTATGCCTCTTGATTCATCAATCTTCCAAAGCGTTCCCCTTTTTTGAGACGGTTATAGATAAACTCAACATCTTTGTACTTTAGGGCAATCATCTCACAATCCTCTAAGACTTCAATCTCTAGTCGTGAGGGGGATTGGTTGACAAAGCTCTCGTAATCAACCACAAAGAGATTGGTCATATGGGCATTTTCATCATTAAAATAGATGCTAAAGGTATAATCTTTGCCGTTCTCATCGAGGGTATAGGCACGGGCTATTCCACTGTTGATAAAGAGCAATCTAGGGGCTATATCACCAATGGAATGAATAATCGAGCCTTTGGGATAGTCAATGGTGGTGAGTTTGGATTCAAAAAGCTTCCAGCTAAAGGCTCCAAGGCTAATGTAACGGTTTATAAAGGTTTTGTATCGCTCATACATAACTCTATACTCTTGCCATAAACGTCACAAAATTTGCCCACTGAAAAATGGTATCAACTTGCCTAAAGCCTGCATCTTTGCACATTTTGATATTCTCTTCGATGGTAAAGGGAATGAGAACATTCTCCAAAGCCTCTCGCTTTTGGGCTATCTCATACTCACTATACCCCTGAGCCTTTTTATATTCGTAGTAGATATCGATGATCTCTTTATCTAAACGTTTATCCTCAAAGACCACCTTTTCAGAAAAAAAGAGTATCCCCTCTTCATTAAGAGAATCGGCTATTTTTTGCACAAGCTTCAGGCGTTGAATGGGGCGAATAAACTGCAAGGTATAGTTTGCTACAACGATATCTTCGTTTTGATAGGGATAGCTTAGGATATCACCCTTTTCAATGCTAATCTTCGCACCAAAGGCATCAATTTTACGCTTGGCTCGCTCTATCATCGCTTCAGAGTTATCAATCCCTTTTAGAATCATCTCACTTTGCATTTTGCTATGAAGAGAGAGTAGAAACTTTGCCGTAGAACTACCAAGGTCAAGCACCTTGAGTCCCTCTTTTTGAGCTTTGCATATCAGATCAATAATAAGCTTACTATTAACTTCATAATAGGGAACCGAGCGTGAGAGCATATCATCAAAGACCGATGCCACCGCCTCATCAAACTCAAACTTTTTTTCTATTTTTTTGTTAAAAACATCATCTTTCATGATGAATCTTTTTAGCTTGCTTCATATCAGTCAATATTTGTGCTTTAAGCTCCTCTAAATCGTCAAACTTTTGGTTTTCTCGGATAAAATCTATCCACTGAATCTTAATGTGTTTGGTTCGAAGCTCAATAGAGTGATCTAAAATATGGGTCTCGATTGCAAAGGCGTTATCGGTAGATGCACGGTGACCAATAAAGCTGATACTATCATACCAACACTCATTGACAAATATACGTGTGGCATAGACTCCCTCTTTGGGCAAGAGATAGTTCTCTGTGACTATATTAATGGTTGAAACCAACTCTTTGCTCCCAATACCCTGACCTTTAATCACACAGCCCATCATCTCGTAGGCTCTGCCAAACAACCTGTTTGCCATGAGAACATTGCCCTCTTGAAGATAGCTTTTGATGGTACGTGAGTGAATAGAGATATTATTTAGCAGTACCTCACTGACAACCAAAACCTCTCCATCAAAAATCTCTTCTAAGACGCTAATATTACCACTCTTTTTATACCCAAATTCAAAATCATACCCTACTACGATTGTTTTAAGCTGTGGAAAATCACGTTTGAGCATATCGACAAACTCTTGGGGTGTTAAAAAACAGATACGGTCAAAGTGGTAAATAAATATAGGCTTATCGATATAAAAAGAGCGTCGATATCCGCGTGTAAGCATAGCACGATTTTGCTCAATGACAACGACACCCTCAGAGTATTCAATAAGCTTTTGATGTGCAAGATGAATCCCATCAAAAGAGCCTATAGCGATTTTGGTAATTGTATTATTGACCATCAAGAGCTACCATCTCCTGCGTTTCCATCATAGTGCAACTCATACCGCTCTTTGGGTTTGGTGGTTTTTAGTGTGCTTAAATATTGGGACATCTGCTCAATTTGTTTACTACTCAAAGCCTTGGCAAACGATACCATAATAGCCCCATTGGGTGTTTTGGTAACCCCCTCTTGCAGCTGCTTAAAGCGTTTGAGCAGATAGGCTTTTTTTAGTCCTTGCAGCTTGGGAGTTGTTCCCATTCCCTCTCCGTAGATACCATGACAACTGCTGCAGCCGTTTTGCATATAGAGTATTGACATATCTTGGGCAGGCATCAATGATATACAAAAGATAGATAAAATGATGGTTAATTTCATACAAAAAGACTCTCTTTTTAAATTGTGGGGATAATAACATAATTATAATGAAAAGTAAATTGAAAAATTGTACACTGCTCTTAAAAAGTGACTGCATTATCTTTTGCTTGGCTTGGAAGGGGTAGTTATTGAGGCATTTTGGATATAATTCTTTAAAAAAGGAAAACTTTGCATACAAAACGAGCCAACATCAAATCGGGGCAAGAGGTCAATATCGTCCTCAAAGCCGACCAACGCAGTGGAGAGCTTACCTGGGGAATCGTGCGTGATATTCTTACCAAATCTCCCTCTCATCCTCACGGAATCAAAGTACGCCTTATGGACAGGAGTGTGGGACGTGTCAAAGAGATACTTTCGTGATACTCTACATCGATGGCGATGCCCTGCCCAATCTACTCAAACCCATTCTCTTACGAGCCATTGAACGCTTAGAGATTACCACCAAAGTATTTGCCAATAAAAAGATCTCCATTGGTAGATCTAGCTTTGTAGAGTATATCGTTGTAGAGAGTGGTGCGGATGAAGCCGATAATCGTATTGTGGAGATGCTCCAACCTAGCGACCTTGTCATCACCGCCGATATTCCCCTAGCCGATAGAGTCATCACCCAAAATGCCCACGCCATCGACCACCGAGGCGAACGCTACACACCTGAAAATATCAAACAGTACCTCGCCATCCGCAACCTCATGCAAGAGATTCGTGATAGCGGTGAGACCACCAAAGGTCCCGCCCCCTTTAGCAAAAAAGATGTGCATAACTTTGCTACAACATTGAATAACTTTTTGGATAAATACTACCAAAAATAGGAATTTGGGCTCTTGATAGAATTTGGATATAATAATCTATATAAAATCAAGGAGTAGTCATGCAACCTGTAGAACTAAAAGAGCATATTATTCAAGAGATTCAAACTATGCCCATGAATCTACTTGAAGAACTCAGTGACTATATCGCTTCTATTAAAGATCAAAAGGGCTTTGAGAGAGATAAAAAGATGCTTCATCAAGTCTATCAAGATGTAGTAGATGGTAAAGCAAACTTAACTCCCTATATGGATGGTATGGATGCTATAGATCAAATGATAGATGAGATAGAGAATGAAAATCATCAAAGATAATCGTTATTTAAATAATCTTCGCTCACTCCACGACAAAATCAAAATCCACCTTTCCAAAGCTGTTTTTGAGTAGATTGAGAAGCTTTCTAAACTCTCTTTTCTTAAGTCTAACATTGACTAAAACATTTTTGAGCCACTCAAAG
>Ga0193965_1000395_pt1 | contig 14205 bp, 12 predicted proteins | sample FB_8_MG_FD_140330 | JGI IMG/M metagenome (GOLD analysis project Ga0193965, IMG submission 140330) | Microbial mat bacterial communities from the Broadkill River, Lewes, Delaware, United States - FB_8_MG | ecosystem: Environmental > Aquatic > Freshwater > River > Microbial mats | place: USA... | reverse complement strand
CATTTGGAGCTAGAATCTTCAAATAACCTGCTATTGTAGCAAATTGCTTGATTTTTTCTGATGCTTGCTTCACCAAATTTTGTGCTGATGCTAAGGATGCTGATATATTTTCTGTACTTTGATCAAGATCCTCCATCTCCATCATAAAATTTGATTTTGAATATTTATTTTTATCTCTTTTTAACTCTCTTCTATTCTTTTTAAGAGCTGTCATTCTTGTTTGATATACATCAACCATTAGCTTTGCTTGTGCTAAAGCCAAATCTGCTTGACTTTCCATAATATCAAACTCAGCAGATTCCATCTCAAAAAGAACATCTTCTCTTTCTACACTATCACCAATTTCAAAATTTATTTTTTTGATATACCCCATATATCTTGCCGCAATCATTTTTTGATTGTTTGATATAACAGTACCAGTAAGTACTAGTTCTGATGAATATAAAATATTGATAGTGATAAAGAATAGTAAAATATGTTTCATAATCTGCTTCCTACCAGTGTCTCATCTCTCTATGACACTTAGTACACTCACCCATGATTGATGTGTATGCTTGTAGTGCTTGTGATGTGTCACCCTCTTTAAATCTTTGAAGAATAATCAAAGCTCTTCTGTCAATTTTTTTAACTATTTTGTTTGTCATTTGAATTTTTTGATTCATATAGCGATTCATTACATCTTTCTCTTCTGTCTCTTCAAGTGGTGGTTTTACTCTTCCAACAGCCTCAGATAACTTCACTACACCATTTGACACAACATCATAGTTATTGTAAAAAAATCCACTTTGAATCTCATTCATAGCATTCGCCATCTCATTCATATCTACAATTCTATCCTCTTTAGTGTAAGTACTACCATAAAGCATACTTCCTGCCAAAACTACTGCCAATACAATTTTTTTCATTACATCTCCTAAAATTTTGTCACTGAATTATATCTAAAAATAATCTAAATAGTTCAAGAATAAAGTTAAATAAAAAATTCATTAATAATATATTATTATATAGTAACACTTCAAAAAATAACTAAAAATTATACTTTTTATAATGTGATTTATCAAAACACTTCAAGACTAATATCATAAATTATTATGTATATTCAGTTTCATTTTAGCTAAAAGGGGTTATAGTTTTCCAAGTTAAAACTTAAACAAGGGAAAATAATATGAAAAAAAAATTAGTAATTAGTACAATCGCAGCACTTGCATTAACAACAAGTTTATCAGCAGACTTTAGTTTTGGAGATATGTTTAAAGACATGAAAGATGGTATGACATCTATGAGTAAAGATGCTAAAGAAGCAGTTCAGTCTGGTGTTGATGGTTCTGTTGAAGTAAGTAAAAGTGGTGAAAGAACAGTAACAAGCGTTAGTCATGATGCTAAAGATTCAGCTGTTAAAGTTTCTGATGACTTAAAAACAAGTGAGATTGCTACTGTTAAAAGTGGAGAGGATTCTATTACTGATGTAAGTAGAGATGTAAGAGATACTACTATTGAAGTAGCTGAAGATACTAAAGATACAGCTTCAAATACAAGTAGAGATTTCAAAGATAGTTCAACTATGGCAACTAAAGATTTCAAAGATAGCACAGTTGCAGTTTCTCATGATGTAAATGATGCAACTAAAAATGTATCTGACAATCTTAATGATTCTACAAAAACTACTTCAAACAACTTAAATGATTCAGCTAAGACAACTTCAAATAATCTTAATGATTCAACAAAAACTACTTCGAATAACTTGAATGATTCTGCTAAGACAACTTCGAACAACTTTAACGATTCAGTTAATACTACATCGAACAATCTTAACGATTCAACAAAAACTACTTCGAATAACCTTAACGATTCTACAAAAACTACTTCTAACAATTTGAATGACTCTACTAAGACTACTTCAAATAACATGAACGATTCTACGAAAACAATCTCTAACAATGTTAACGATTCTACTAAGACTACTTCAAACAACATGAATGATTCTACAAAGACAATCTCTAACAATGTTAACGATTCTACAAACAACGCTACGAACAATGCAAATGATTCAACTAAGACTGTTTCAAACAATGCAAATGATTCAACAAAAAGCATCTCTAACAATGCTAATGACTCAACTAAATCAATATCAAACAATATTAATTCAGATGAGTATCAAGATTATTTAAAACTAAAAGCTAAATACGAAAAAGCTGGTCTTTAATAACTCTATACAAACTACATATTCATAATATGTAGTTTGTTCTATTTATATCTATTCCATATCTATCTTCACAAATTACTCTATTTTACTTCAACTCTTTATAAGTCAAACCTTTTTATACTAAACATCCCTTTAAAACTACTATATGCACTTTGTTATACTACTTTTTTATATAAGTATTAAGAGCTTATACAATCTCCATAAGCTAACTAGTCATTAATGCTACACCCAACACTATTATTAAAAGATTTATATTGCTATATCTAGCTATGTCGCTGAGGAGATAAGGGTTTTAGAGCCGTCTTTATAGTCTCTAATTAAATAGATTTGATTATGAAGTTACAGAAGTGTAAAAAGATTAATGGAGTTAAAATTAATTACTGTAGAGAGTATTTGATAGCACCTTACTCAGGTGCTATCTCATCAACATTCATATGCTCAATATTTATACCCTTTCCAGCCATACATTCATCTTTATTGTTATTTGGACAAATAGCATCTGTTTTAGCCATTAAAACAGGGATATAAAATAGCGACACTAGCGTAGAAGCGATACTACCAAAAATTAGTGCAATACCTAAGCCACCAAATATTGGGTCAGTTGCTAAGAGTAAACTACCTAAAATAATTGCAACAGCAGTTAATAAAATTGGTTTAGCTCTTGTTGAAGTAGCTATAGCAATTGCTCTATGTTTTTCAATTCCACTTTCTATTAATGATTTGGAAAAGTCAATTAGGAGTAATGAACTTCTTGCACTAATTCCCATTAGTGAAATAAAACCAATCAGTGATGTAGCGGTTAGAAAAAAGTGAACATCTGTCAAAAACAAAGATATATAATCTGTAATTAAATGCCCTATAATAACGCCGATAATAGATAAAAAACTCCCAATTAAAACTATTCCACTCAATGCAAAAGATTTATAATATACAACTATTAATAAAAACATTAAAACTAATGCAGATATAAATGCAGCTCCTAAGTCTCTAAATGTATCTAACGATACTTTCATCTCCCCATCCCATCTTAATAAGATTTTTTCTTTAGTAATTTTATCAACTAAAGATAGGTCAAACATATATGTACTCATTCCTGTTAGTCTTTCAATATCATATTTCTCTGAGAGTCTTTCTATCATTTTTTCTCTTGCATCCATCAATGGATACACTTGTGATACTAAATCACATTCAGCAGTAATGGAAACCATATTTCTCATATTCTTTTTAAATATAGATGGATCAGCTACAGTTGGAATAATATCAATCACCTCTTTAACAGGAATAGGGATACCCATATTATTTAAAAGTTTTAATCTTGATAGCTTTAATTCAAGTTCAGATTTAGTTCCCTCAACAAGTGTTCTTGTATCATCAGATAAGCTCACAAAAATAGGAATTTGATCTTGTTGTTGTTTAGAATTTTTGATTGCAACTACACTACCTTTAAATGCCATATACAATATATTTCCAACTTGTTCTACTGTCAAATTACTACTAATAATTTTTTCTACATTTGGAATAATCTCAAACTTTGTATATATATCATCTTGCATAACATCAACATCAACAAGTCCTTCTGTCTCTTTTAAAGACTGCGCAACATCTTGAGAAACCAATCGTAAATCTAAACTGTTTTTTCCATAAAGGTTTACAACTATTGTTGCAAAAGTTGGAGGTCCTGATGGCATCTCTATGATTTTAATACTTGTATTTTCATACATATTTTGACATTTATCTTGTATTATCGGTCTAAGCCTATGAACCATCATGTATGATGCTTCATCTCTACCATGTTTATCACTTAGGTTAATAACAATTTCAGCTTGATTCTTTAAAGTTTTAAAAGCACTACCTTTTACTAAACCGGCATAATCTAAAGGTGCTCCTTGACCTAAAAACATCTCAATATTTTGAACCTCTTTCTCATGTTTGAAAACATCGACAACACACTCTACTACATTCTTTGTTTGATTAATCGTACTATTGGTCGCTGTATCTACATATACAGTAAATGTATTTGCACTCTTGCCCGGTAACATTTTCGCTAATACAATTTTTGTTGGAATCATCATTATTGATAATATCAATAGACCTAATACAATAAAGCCTATTTTTCTTTGCTCTTTTTTTGAGCTTGCTATTTTATATATATATTCTTCCATTATTAATGACTTCCTTTATTGTGTTTCATAAGTTTTTTAGCTAAGAACGGTGTAAACACATACGCAACGAATAATGAGACACCTAGTGCTGTTGGTACATTTAAAGGGATAGGTTGCATAAATTGCCCCATCATTCCACCTACAAAAGCCATAGGTATCATCGTCAACATAATAGCGATTGTTGCTATATTTGTCGATGGACCAATCTCATCTGTTGCTTCAATAATAATCTCATCAAAAGTTCTATCATCAGATTCTTTTAAATGAAGATGTCTATGAATATTTTCGATTACAATAATTGCATCATCAACAATAAGACCAAGACTTAGTAAAAAAGCAAATAATGTAATCCTATTTATTGTTTGATCTGTCATCATTGCAATAAAAAGAGTTGTAGCAAGAATCATTGGAACCGCAATAGTTACAACTAAAGATTCTCTCCAACCTAAAAATGGAATAAGAATTAAGGATATAATAGCAATAGTTAATACAAGGTGGTGAATCAGTTCATTAACTGCTTCATTAGCTCTTTCACCATAGTTCCTTGTTATGATATAGCCTAAGCCATTTTTGTCAAATAACTCTTCATTTTCTTTTAACATCTCTAATACTTTATCTGCAAGTAAAACAGCATTAGTCCCTTTTAACTTAGAAACTGTCATTGTAACCTGATCACTATTTTCTGAAAATTGTTCATTATCTAATTGATGCGTCAACATAGCATTTTGATGATTTTGAATATCATAATGGTAGTTTACATTTGCAATATCTTTAAGATAAATAAGAGAACCCATATACTTAGCTATTATCAAATTTTGCAAATCTTCAATTTTATTAATTGCATTTTTTACACCAAAAACAACCAGCTTATTATCTTTAGTTGGTAAATCAATCTCAGGGGAGTTTTTTGCTATTGCTTGAATTGATTGAACAACCTGCCCTATTGATATATGATAAGCAGATAGTTTATCTAAATCTAAAAACACATTAAATTGAGGCTTTTTTGCACCTTTAAGAGTTGTTTTAGAAATATTATCAATCGCATTAATATCTTGTTGAATATCTTTAATTAATTTATACAAGACTATGTGATCAATACCTAAATCTTGCTTTTTATAAAAAGCAACTGTAACAACTGGTACATCAATATCTATATCAAAAGGTTTAACCATTGGCATCATAGCACCACCAGGCAAAGAATCCATATTTTGCATAACTTTATCATATAGTTTTAGATTAGATGATTCTCTATCTTCACCTATTTCATATTGAACATTTAATATACCTACATTATGCATCGCTATACTATATATGTCTTTAATACCTTTAATCTCACTAATTTTTCTTTCTAATGGTTTTAAAACAGCATTATTAATCTCATCTGGGGTTGCACCAGGCATAGGAACCACTATAGTACCACCACTTACTGCGATTTGAGGATCTTCCTCTCTTGGCATAACCTCTAAAGATATATAGCCTAGTGACAATATAGAAAATGCCAAAATGGCTGTTAAGGGATTATTTAAAAACGATTTAGCTAAGTGACCTGCAATGTTTTTTATTTTATACTCTTTCATACTATTCCTAATAATTAATATAACTTATATTTAATTTTTCAAGTTAATAAGTTAATTTTATATTATAAAGGATTAAAAGGCAACATAATTATCACAATTTTGACTAATTATAATTTCTATTTACTTTATTACACAGATTGTAAAAGAATAACATATATTTATAATGTAATTTACTAAAAAAGAGCTAAAAACTGATATGCTTACGCTTAAGAAAATATATTCCTAAGGAAACTAAATGCAAAAAATGTTATTTACTATAATTCTAAGTATTGGATTGAGCTTAAGTTTAAATGCTAAAAATATAGATGCTAAATTACTTGAGACAAAAAATGATTTATCATTTCAAAAAGGTTATGCTAAACCATTTACAGGAAATGCGTATTACTTTTATGATAATAAAGAAAAGAAAAAAATTATGCCTTATTATCAAGGAAAAAAAGATGGCAGATATATTGAATGGCGTAAAGATGGTAGTGTAAAAGCTATTGCTTATTTTAAGAATGGTAAACAAGATGGTGAATATATAGCAAAATATTCTAATGGAAAGAAAGGGATAATCGCCTATTATAGAGATGGTTTACAAGATGGTGAAGTAACAACTTGGTACACAAATGGAAAGAAAAAAAGCAGTGCTTACTACAAGAAAGATATTCAAGATGGAGAATCTAAAACTTGGTACGATAACGGTAATAAAGCTACAGTTGGATTTTATGTAAAAGGTAAAAAAACTGGACTTTTTACAAAATGGCATAGAAATGGAGTTAAAGCTTCACAAGGTACTTATGAAAATGGTATTTTACTTACCAAACTCAAAAAATGGGATGAAAAAGGTAATTATATAACAAAAAAATAATATATAATCAAAATATAATATATATAGGAAAATATCAATGTCCCATTCAAACGCCCCTCTAAACTGTTTTGCTAATATAGTAGTTATCTCTATGATTCCTACTATATTTTTTGTATCTATGCTACTTGGATATATAAATATAATACCTATAAATATCCCTATTCATGCTTTACTAATTGTTGGTTTTATACTTTTTATTTTCTTTCTTTTTATAAAACACAATGCTAACTATAGTATTTGTAAAATGCATGCTTCATATTCTAAAATGGAAAATAAACTCAAAACAGCACTAGATGAAAATTCATTACATTTAAATCAAACAAATAAATCAATACTTGACATTGACGAATTTTTAAAACATCACTATGCTGATATTAGAAATGATAATTTTGTTTCTGTAGCATCATCTGTTTTTCCAATGCTCGGTATTCTAGGAACATTCACTGCAATCGCAATCTCTATGCCTAACTTCTCTGTTACAGACACAAAAGCTCTAGATGGTGAGATATCACTACTACTTAGTGGTATAGGTTCAGCTTTTTTCGCTTCTATTTTTGGTATTTTACTATCATTAATATGGACATATTTTGAAAAAAGAGGACTCAGTAAAATTGATAAATTTTTCTATACAGTAAAAGATGATTTTAAACCTTATATTTGGTCTAAAAATGAATTAAATATTTACAAATTTGAACAGTATAAACCAAAAGATGAAAAATTTATTACTGCTCTAAAAGAAACATTTAATCTAGACTTTATTGAAAAATTGAATGTACAACATCAAAATAGTTATAAGGCAATAATGGATGATACAAACAGTAGCTTTAAGTTACTATCAAAACATTTAGAACATATCTCAAATGAACTCAAAGAGAGTCTAAGTCAAATTGATAATGCAAAAAATTCTATTGATGCCAGAGAGCAAATTGAAAATACAATTAGTGACTTTACATTAGCAACACAATCATTTGAAAAAACTGTAAAAATACATAGTGCTCAACTAGACACATCACTTAACAGAACATTTGAAAAAATAGATACTGAGATAGGAGATATAGTTATTAAACTTGCTGATTTTGCAACCCATGTTAGTTTAGAGAGCAAAGAGGTTCAGGATAGTATTGGTAAATATCATTTTATGATTTCAAAGCAACTTAGAGTTAAATAGATGTTTAACAAAAGCAATAAAGAAGAAAATACTAATTTTTGGTTATCGTATGCAGATTTGATGGCTGGTTTATTATTTGTATTTATTCTTTTAATTGGGGCTATTATAATTAAATCATCTATACTAAAATCAAATCTCGATTCAAAAGAAAATTCTTTAGAAAACTCACTAAGTGCTCTTTTGCTTCGAGATAAAGAGGTACAAAAACTAAAAAGACTCCTCGCACAAAGAGCCTTAGAACTTGAAAACACAAATAAAAGTTTAATAATTGCAAAAGATGATTTAAAATTAAAAACAGAAGAGATAATTAATTTAAATAATATACTTTTATCTCAGACTACCAAATTAGATATGTTCAACTCTAAAACAATTATATTACAAAATTTACTTAATGATTCAAATAATACTATCACATCCAAGAACAAAACAATAGAAGACTATAAGGATCAAGTTTTGGTGTTATCAAATGAATTAACTCAAAAAACAGATACATTGACACTTAAAGATACTGAACTTGTAAATCTTCTTCAAGCACTTAATGAAAAAGAGACTAAGTATGACAAATTAATTTTAAAACTTCAAAAGCAAAAATCAAAGATTAAAGAGTTAACAGGTATTAAAATTAAAGTTATTGCTGAACTCAAACAAAGTTTGGGTGAAAAAGTTCAAATAGATTCAAAGAGCGGTAGTATGAGATTATCATCAAATATATTTTTTGATAAGGGAAGTGCAAAACTCAAAGAATCTTCAAAAAAAGAGCTAAATAAGATTTTTACAGGCTATATTGGGACACTTATATCTAACAAATCTCTAAAAGACCAATTGGATAGAATTTATATAGAGGGTCATACTGATAGTGATGGGTCATATTTATTTAATTTAAATCTATCTCAAAAAAGAGCTTTTGCAGTTATGAATCATCTTTTAACGCTTGAATTTACAAAAAAGAATAAAATAGAGTCATTACTAGTGGCAAGTGGCCGCTCGTACCTTGATACTGTTTATAAAGATTCTAAAGAAGATAAAATTGCTTCAAGAAGAATAGAAATAAAATTCACTCTTAAGAATGATGATGCAATGAATGAAATTGAAAGAATTTTAGATTATGAATAACTTTGAGCCTAAAGAGATAAAACTTGCTGCAAAACACTTAAAAGAAAAACTAGAACTGTTTAAAAATATAGAAGAGAATAAAGAGAAAAATGTTTATAAGGTTGAAGATAAAAAAAGTTCACCAATGGAAAAAATCATCAATTTGATTTTCAAATCATAGATAAATCTCAAATTGAGATTTATCTGTACAACTATTAAAGTTGTGCGTAACTAACACCTAAACAAGCCTCTAGTGAAGCTAATTGATTTAGAGTTGAATCATTTACTCCATTATCAACTAAAATAACTGATAATGCTTTAGATTCATTATTTCTTGAAAGTGAGAAATCTGCTATATTAACATTGTTTTGAGCCAATATAGTTCCTATACTTCCTATTACACCTGGAACATCACTATTTTTAAATAAAATCATATCACCATGCAATGGAACTTCAATATCAAAGCCATCAATTGCAACAATTCTTTTTACACCATCATCAAAGATAGTTGCAGAGATAGTTGTAGTTTTTTCAGCAGTAGTAAGTTTAATAGTTATTAAATTTTTAAATACTGACGAATCAGATAAAGCTTCAGATTCTATTTTAATACCTTTTTCTTTTGCAACAAAATCAGCATTTACATAGTTAATTGTATCTCCACTACTATGACTCATTGCTCCAACAGCTACAAAAGTTGATAAAGAATCAACATAAGAAGCTATCTCACCATGTCCACTTACTTTTATTGCAATAATTTGAGATTTGTTCATTTGAGATTCTAAGAAACCTATTTTTTGTCCCATCTCTAGAAATGGTTTAACAAATGGTGGTATTTTAGTTTCATCTATTGGTAGATTCATTGCATGAGCGAAAGAGATACCTTTAGCAGCCTCAATAGCATTAGCAGCAGCTTGTGTACCAATATTATACTGAGATTCGAATGTATTAGCACCTAAGTGTGGTGAAACACAAATATTGTCTAATTCTAGTAAAGGGTGATCAGTAGCAGGCTCTTTCATAAATACATCTATTCCAGCAAAACGAATTTTTTTGCTTTGAAGACCATTAAAAAGTGCTTCTTCATTATAAAGACCACCTCTTGCACAGTTAATTAAAACTACACCATCTTTCATTTTAGCAATCTCTTCTTCACCAATAATATTTAAAGTTTCTTGGTTTTTTGGAGTGTGAATTGTAATAATATCACATGCCAAAATATCATTAAAGTCTTTTGTATAAGTCATATCGCAATCTGTAACTTTTGATGGATGAATATATGGGTCATAAGCAATAATATCCATTTCAAAAGATTGAGCACGCTTTGCAACACGCGAACCTATATTACCAAAACCAATAACACCTAGTTTTTTCCCTTTCATTTCATGACCGTACCATTTCTCTCTTTTCCAAACTCTTTGGTTTTTGAGATGGTCATGTGAATATGGAAACATTCTCATACATGAAAGCATATGTGTCATTGTTAACTCAACTGCAGCAATAGTATTAGCAGTTGGAACATTCATTACAATAATACCCTCTTTTGAACATCCTGGTATATCTACATTGTCAACACCAACACCAGCACGAACGATAGCTTTCATATTTTTAGCATGAGCAATAAAATTAGAATCAACATCAGTTGAACTTCTAGTGATTGCTACATCAGCTGTTGGAATTATTGTTTCAACTAATTCTTTCTTGTCAACATCAGCTGCCATGATAAAATTTATATTTTCATCATCTTTAAGCATCTCTAAACCAGCTTCATGAATATGATCACAAACTACTACAGTATATTTTTGCATTTAAGTGTCCTTTTTATACGGCTTTACAACTGCCGAAATTTGATAGTTTTTTAAAACTCTAACAAGAGAATTTAATTTTTTGATATTTTTTGAATAAATAAATAATTCTACACTATTAATATCTTTTTTTAGATAATATTTTAATTTATGTTGTTTTAACTCTTCTTTAAGACAAAAAAGTTGGTAAGGATCTAAAATTGGTGCAGATAATTTATATATAGTATTACTAAGTATTTTTTCATTTAAACTAGTTTCTATATAGACCTCTTCTACGGGATAAAAATACCCTAGTTTTTCAGTTTCAGAAAAATGATTTAACCAAACTTTACTTTGTTTTTTTTCAACAATTGCACTCTTGTATGTTAATGGTTCAGAATTATCTATTTCTTCAGTAGAGTTAATAGATATGAGAAAAAGAATTATAAAAATAGCCACCCCTATTGCTAGGGATGGAGCAAACCACTTTAAAAGCTTATGCATCTACTTAAAATCTTTTATATGATCTATTTAATTTTATCTTTAATTAAATCACCTAAAGAATGAGATGAATTATCATTAATCTCTTCTAATATAGCTTGACTTTTAATATAGTCTAACTTTTTAACAGAAAGACGAATACGGTCTCTACGAGTATCTATTACTGCAATAGCAGCTTCAATCTCTTGTCCAGCTTCTAACTCTTCTTTTACAAGTGGAGAAAGATCTTCATCACGAATAAGTGCATCAACACCATCTTCTAAAGATACAAATACACCGAAGTCTTTAATATCACGGATAGTACCTGTTACAACAGAGTTTACTTTATTATTTGTAGCAAACTTATCTATTGGTGATTCTAAAAGAGTTTTTCTATTTAAAGATATTTTTTGATCTTCAGAATTAATTTTAGCTATTTTAACTTCAACTTCATCGCCTGATTTTAAAACATCTTTACATTTTGTATTTTTTTCCCAAGAGATATCTTGATTATGTAAAAGACCTTCTACACCATCAATTCTTACAAATGCACCAAAATCAGTTAAAGATGTAACAGTACCAGTTACTACATCACCTTCGTTATGGTTTTTCATAAATTCATCAAATGGTTTTGGTAATAATCTTTTTAATGAAACTCTTAATTTATGAGTTTTAGAGTTGATTTCAATTACTTCAACATCAATCTCTTCACCAACAGTTAAGTAATCATTAGGGTTTTTAACATTTTTGTTCCAAGTGATTTCTGAAATATGTAAGAAACCTTCAATATCATTACCAAGATCAACAAATACACCATACGCTTCAATATTTGAAACAGTTACAGTGATAGTATCACCTTCATCTAATTCAGATTCAACTTCTGCCCATGGATCTGGAAGCACAGCTTTAATAGATAATGAAAGGTGTCTTTTATCTTTATCATAAGAGATAGCTTTAACAGTTACAACATCACCTTCTTTGTAGAATTTAGATGGGTTTACTGGACCTTTATAAGAGATCTCGTTATAGTGAACTAAACCATCAACACCACCAACATCTACAAACATACCGTAGCTAGTGATTTTCTTGATTGTACCCTCAACAACAACATCATCTTCCATTAGTTTATCGATGATCTCTTTTTTTCTTTTTCTCTCTTCATTAAATAATTTACGACGAGAAACTACAATAGAGTTTTCTGCTGGATCAATTTTAACAACTTGTGCTTTAATTTTACGACCAACAACTTCATCAGTATCTTTAAAAGCAGCTAACGAGCGAGGCATAAAGAAAGAAACATCATCAGCTTCAACTACATATCCACCACGATTCTTTTTAGTGATAGTTCCCTCAATAATAACATCTTCAAAGTTTTCTTTGTTTGCATCAATAAATTCAATAGTTTTTTGTTGCTCTAAAACTTTTTTATAAGAAATTTTAGGACGCTCATTATAGTAGCCCATAACCATTACATTGATTTTATCACCAGTATTGAATATACGCTCACCATCAACTGTGATCTCTTCGAGGCTAATAATACCCTCTAACTTATCACCAACACCAACTAATGCTCTATTTTCATCCTCTTGGATCTCAACAATCTCACCTTCTACAATGCGACTTGTTTCTTGCTTTTTTTCACTTGCAGCAAACATCTCTGCAAAATTTTCTTCTTCTTCAAATGATTCGTTATCGAACGCCATTACCTATCCTCTGTACATAAAAATTGCTGTGATTATACCTATTTAATATTTATATTATTATTAATTAAAGGTTATAAAGCTAAGAAATTAAGATTTATGTTAAGAATCGATATTTTTTTGTATAGAATTTACCACATTTTGTATAATCCAATCAGGTGTAGAAGCTCCAGCACTTATTCCACAAAACTTTTTTTCTTTAAACCAAGAAAAATCTAAATCATTTTCATCTTCTATATGATAACTATTTTTACAATTATCATTCGATATTCTAAATAACTGTTTTGTATTTGATGAATTTTTTCCACCTATTACTATCATAATATCTGCTTTTTTAGATATTTTTTTTATTGCTTCTTGATTTTCAAATGTCGCATTACAAATAGTATTAAATACTCTAACCTCTTTATGACGAGGTATTAAATAGTTAGCTATCTCAATGTAGTCTTCAACTCTTCTTGTTGTTTGAGCAACTAACGCTATTTTTTCTCCAAGTTTAACATCAACTAATTCTTCTGAAGATGTAACAACTAATGCACCATAAGTAGCATAACTTTTTACACCTCGAATTTCAGGATGAACTTCATCTCCAAAAATGATAATTGAATATCCAGCCTCACTCATCTCTTGACAGATTTGTTGTGGTTTGGTAACATAAGGGCATGTCGCATCAACAACATCCACATTATTATTTATTAGCTCATTTAATTCATTTTTAGGGATACCATGTGTTCTAATAACAGCTTTATCGCCTGCATTAAAACTTTTATAATTATTAGTTAAACCAACATTAAAATCTTTTTCAAGTCTTGCTATCTCTTTTGAGTTATGTATTAAAGGACCGTAAGTAGAAGAGTTTTTATTCTCTTCTGCTATTTTAATTGCTCTTTTAACGCCAAAACAAAATCCATAATTTTCTGCTAATTCAATTTTCATTTATAAAAATTCTACTTTTGTTATTTTTTTCACTATATCAAAGAAATTTGGAAATGATGTATTAATACAATCTAAATCTGTAACAATCATACCTGATTTAAGCCCAGCGATAATAAAACTCATAGCGATTCTATGATCTCCATCACTATCAATAGTAGCACTCTTTAAAGTTCCACCTTTTACAGTATAGCCATCTTCATATTCTGTAATTTCAATTCCACAAGCTTCTAAACCATTTACAACAGTAGAAATT
>Ga0193965_1000394_pt1 | contig 14285 bp, 9 predicted proteins | sample FB_8_MG_FD_140330 | JGI IMG/M metagenome (GOLD analysis project Ga0193965, IMG submission 140330) | Microbial mat bacterial communities from the Broadkill River, Lewes, Delaware, United States - FB_8_MG | ecosystem: Environmental > Aquatic > Freshwater > River > Microbial mats | place: USA... | reverse complement strand
TGGTGGTAGAGCACAACTTGTTAAAATTGAGGGTGCATCTGAAGAGATTCAATTTGATTATCTAATCCCTGCTGTTTCTCAAGCTGCAGATTTAGGTTTTATCCCTAAAGAGTGGGAACTAGAGCAAACTTCTTGGAAAACTCTTTTAACAAATGGTAAAGATTATATGACATCTCGCAAAGGTATTTTTGCTTCTGGAGATTGTGAATATGGTCCGATGACTATTGTTAATGCAGTTGGTCAAGCAAAGCGTGCTGCATCTGTAATGAGCAGATATGTTCATACTGGTGAAATCACTCTTACTGATGATGAGATTATGGAAGATCACCTTCGTAAACTTAAAGTTTATAATAAGAAAGAGAAAGTAACTGGTTGGTTACCGGGTCTTCCTCGTGAGCATAGTGAAGTGCTTAGTGTTGATGTTCGTAAAGACAACAACAAAGAGGTTAACTTAGGTTTTACTCAAGATGAAGCTATGAGTGAAGCTGATCGTTGTATGCGTTGTTATTACATCGCTATGGTTCAGGCATAGGAGGTCATGATGGAAAAAATTATTAATTTTAAAATTGATGGCAAAGATGTTGTAGCAAAAAAAGGTGAGACTATTTTAACAGTAGCTCGCAAAAATGACATCTATATCCCTACTATGTGTTATATCTCTAAAACTACACCATGTGCATCTTGCCGTATGTGTGTAGTGGAAGCTGAGGGAGTTGAGGGTTTTGTACTTTCATGTAACACTCCTCCAACTGAGGGAATCAATATTACAACAAATACGCAAAAGCTAGAAACTGAGCGTACAAATATCATGAAACTTTATGATGTAAATCACCCTTTAGAGTGTGGAGTATGTGATAAGTCTGGTGAGTGTGACCTACAAAATAAAACTTTAGAGTTTGGTGTAGAACAACAAAACTTTTCAGCTCGTGATAAAGCAAGAGAGATTCAAGATTGGGGACTAATCAATTATGACCCATCTCTTTGTATTTTATGTGAAAAATGTGTTCATGTTTGTAATGAAGTTATAGGTGATGATGCTATTGATGTAAAATTTGGTGGATATAGTTCATCTATTATCCCTAAAAACTCTGATACTCTTGATTGTACTTATTGTGGTGAGTGTATCGCTGTATGTCCAGTTGGAGCATTAGTAAGTTCAGATTTTAAATACACTGCAAACGCTTGGGAACTTTCACGAGTACCGGCAACTTGTAGCCACTGTTCTGCTGGTTGTTCTTTAGAATATGAAACAAAACATACTGGATTAACTGGTGCAGATTCTATCTATAGAGTAAAAAATAACTTTGAGTTTACTTCACTATGTGGTGCTGGTCGTTTTGGATATGATTTTGAAAATCGTGCTACAAAAGATGAGCATGCGTTTAAAAAAGCTGTTGAAGCAATTTCAAATGCAAAAGCGATTCGTTTCTCTTCAATTATTACAAATGAAGAAGCGCATATATTACAACTCTTAAAAGATAAACTAGGGATTAAGTTATTTAACGAAGATGCTAGAAAATATCAAGATTTTATGAACGCTTATAGTTCTGTAAGTGCAAAACTGCACCACAGTGGTTCTCTTGATGCACTTAAAATTGCAGATGCAGCTATCGTGATAGGAAGTAGAATAGCTACTGATAATCCAGCTATCCGTTATGCACTGACAACAGCTTCAAAACATAATGGTGCAAAAATTGTATATGCTCATCCTTTAGAAGATAAGTTAATACAAAACATAGTGACTCAATTTATGAAATATGAAGTGGGAACTGAAGAGGGAGTATTAGCACTTATAGCTAACTCTTTACTGCAAGATGCAGATTTATCTGATGAAGAGAGAGCTTTTTTCAGTGAGCTTGATTTAGGTTACCTCAGTGCTGAGAGTAATGTTGGTGAAGAAGAGTTTGCTCAAATGATGAAATCTTTCTCAAGAGCAAGTAAAAAAGTTTTAGTTATTGGTAACGATTTGATAGCTCATAACAGAGCTGCAAATATTGCAAAACTTGCAGCATTAATTGAAAAATATAGTGACTTTTCTTTAGTTGTAGTTCCAAATGAAGTAAATACACTTGGGGTATCGCTTATTAATGATTTAGATGTTGATGAAGATATTATCGATGTAGTTGGTTATAACGCTAATGGTAACTTCCTTATCTCATCTTTAGAATTTGCAAACCTAAATATCCCAGCTATGAATCAACAAGAGGGAACAGTTGTTAGTATTGATAACAGAGTACTACCAACAAATGTTGCTCTTACTTTTGATGGATATACATTAAATGATATAGCTTTAGAGTTTGGTATAAGAAGTTATGAAACAATTGATTATACTAAAGTGTTAAATCCAAAAGCTGGATTTAAAGCGATTGAATTTGATTCTTTAGAAAACTTCCTTTCACCTTTTGGTGACGATGAGAGAGGTTATTTACTTGATGAAGTTGCATGCAAAGCAGATGGCAAGATAGAAGCAGTAGAAGATTTACCTGAATTCAATGGTACAGTAATCTATCACTCTAACCCTGTTTTACAATTTAACGCATATACGAACAAAACTAAGCAATTAGAAAAAGATTCTTCTCTTAGAGGTTCAGCTCAATTTGCATCTGCAGCTAAAATTTCAGATGGTGATAAAGTAGAGATAAGTTTTGCTAATCAAACTATAAGTAGAGTATTTAAACTTGATACTGATTTAAAAGGGACGATTGCATTAAATCCTACATTTGATATAGCGATAGATGCTGGTAGATACAAATTTGAAAAATCCAAAATAGTGAGAGTAGTATAATGAGTAAAATTACTATAAATATTGATGGGAAAGAGATTGAGACACAAGAGGGTGAGTTTATACTCAACGCTGCTCGTGCAAATGATATTTTTATACCTGCAATATGTTACTTAACAAGATGTAGTCCGACACTAGCTTGTCGTATATGTCTTGTTGAGGCTGATGGAAAACAGGTTTATGCTTGTAATGCAAAGTCTAAAGATGGGATGAATATTACAACTTCAACTGAAAATATTGAGCTTGAACGCCGTGCAATCATGGAAGTTTATGATGTAAATCATCCTCTTCAATGTGGTGTTTGTGACCAATCAGGGGAGTGTGAACTACAAAACTATACATTAGAACTAGGTGTTGATTCTCAAAGCTACGCAGTTAAAGATGTAGCAAGAGTTGCTCAAGATTGGGGACACCTTCGTTATGATCCAGCTTTATGTATTGTTTGTGAGAGATGTTCAACTGCTTGTAAAGATATGATTGGTGATAACTCTTTAAAAACTGTTCCTCGTGGTGCTGATGCACTTGATGCAGTGTATAAAGAAGAGATGCCAAAAGATGCTTATGCAATGTGGAACAAACTTAACAAATCAGTTATCGGATTAACTTCTGGTGGTGATATGCTTGATTGTACATCTTGTGGTGAATGTGCTGCTGTATGTCCTGTTGGGGCTTTAGTAGATACACAGTTTATGTACAAAACAAATGCTTGGGAACTTAAACAGATTCCAGCTACATGTGGTCACTGTTCTGCTGGATGTCAAATCTCTTATGATGTAAAACATACAAGTATTGAGAATCCCGAAGATAAAATTTACCGTGTAATGAACGAATGGAACTATGTTTCACTTTGTGGTGCTGGTAGATATGGTTTTGATTATGAAAATAAAGTTGAATCTAAAGATGAAGTTGCATTTAATAATGCACTTGAGGCTTTTAAAAAGGCTGATACAATTAACTTTACTTCAACTATCACTAATGAAGAAGCTTTAATACTTGAAAAACTAAAAGAAAAATTTGGTTACAAGCTAGTAAATAATGAAGCAAAATCATTCCAAACTTTCTTACATGACTATTCTGATATTAGTGGAACTAGACTTTATGGAAGCGATTTAAAAGAGACTGCTAATAGTAACTTTATTGTATCAATTGGTACTGCTATTAAAAGTGATAATCCAAATGCAAGATATGCGTTAAATAACTCACTTACAGTAAATAAAGGTGCAGCTCTTTACTTTCACCCATTAAAAGACCCTGTTATTGATGCTATGAGTAAAAATCTTGTTAGTATTAATCACAAACCTCTTCAAGAAGAGATTGCTTTATATCTTATACTAGACCTATTTGCAGATAAAGAGAAATTACCTACAGATATTGTTGATTATTTAGCTTCATTTCACTCTATGAAAACAGTTACAGTTACTGAAACTATCAAAGAAAAAGTGACAGAAATAGTTAAAGAGATGAAAGTAAATGCTCAAACAGGTGAAGAGGAAGAGGTTGAAGTAGAAAAATCAAAAATGGTTCCTAAAAAAGTAAGTAAAGAGGTTGAAGTTGATGACAATAGATTATTATCTATCATCGGAGCTGATGACAAATTTAGTGAAACTTTAGAAAAGCTTTTAAAGAAAAAAGATTCTTACTCTTTAATTGTTGGACCTGATTTATATACACATCCAAACTCTAAAAACTGTGCAAGACTAGTTGCCTTAATTGAAAAATATAGTGAATTCAAAATTGTTATGATTCCAACTTTAACAAATACATTGGGTGTTTCACTTATTAATGAATTATCAAGCGAAGCTGGTGATTATAGTATAGGTTATAACACAAAAGGTGATTTCACATTATCTGCTCTTGGCGATGGTGATTTAGATATGCCTGCTATAAATCAACAAGAGGGAACTTTAACAAGTATTAATAAGAGAATTAATCCAACAAATGCAGCTATATGTTATAATGGTTATGAACTTAATGATATAGCATCTGCACTTGGTATAGAAGCTGATAACACTATTGATTATACAAAAGAGTTACCAGTAAATAAAGGGTTTAAATCTGAAAATTTTGATGATTTACCTGATTATTATACTAATGACGGCGAAGAGATTCGTGGTTATGAAATTAAGAACCTTGGTAGAAGAATCTCAAGTGATGAGAGCGTAGAGAAAATAGATGAATCTTTATCTATTGAGGGAACTATTATCTACAAAGTAAATCCTGTAAGACAATTTACTCAATTTACAAATAAAACAACAAACTTAGATGAAGTTGCTGGTGTATATGTAAGTCAAGAGTACTTATCAAACAATGAACTTGCAGATAGTGATAGTGTAAAAGTGAAAAGTGAAAATGGTGAATTAACTGCTAATATAGTTAGTGATAACAAAATCGCTGGTGATATTATTTGTTTACCAACATTTGATTCTAAAATAAACTCAGAAGCCCTGTTTAGCTCATATCGCTTTACATCAGCTTCAATACAAAAGGTGTAATATATGGAGACAGCATATTTAATAGAAACGATAATAAAAATCGTTGTAGTTTTACTTATATTTTCAGCTCTTGCTGGTATAGGGACTTATTTTGAGCGTAAAGTCCTTGCATTTATGCAGCGTCGTTTAGGACCAATGAATGTTGGACCTTTCGGACTTTTACAAGTTGCAGCAGATGGTATCAAACTATTTACAAAAGAGGATATTATACCTGCGGGTGTTGTAGCTCCTATTTTTAAAATAGCACCAGTAATTACAGCTGCTACTGCTTTTATGGCAGCAGCAGCAATCCCATTTTTACCAGAATTTACAATTTTTGGATATACAGTTCATCCAATAATTTCTGATATCAATATTGGTATTTTATATATTCTAGGAATCATGGGTGTTGGTCTTTATGGTCCACTTCTTGGTGGTATGGCTTCAGCTAATAAGTTTTCTTTACTCTCAGCTGCTCGTGCTGCTGCTGTATTTATCTCTTATGAAGTTGTAACTGGACTATCTATTTTAGCTCCAATTATGATGGTTGGTTCATTATCTTTAATAGATTTTAATAATTACCAAATTGAAAATGGTTGGATAGTATTTAACTTATATGGTGTTGGGTTTATCTCATTTATCTTATTTTGGATTGCTGCATTTGCTGAAACTGGTCGTACTCCATTTCACTTAATTGCAAATGACCATGAGATTATTGATGGTTTTGGTACTGAGTATTCTGGTATGAGATGGGGCCTTTTCTTCATTGGTGAGTATGCTAATATGTTCTTTATCTCATTTGTAATCCCTTTATTATTCTTAGGTGGATTTGGAGATGGTAGTTTCTTAGGTGCATTAGCACTTCTTGGTAAAGTTGCATTTTTCTTCTTTTTCTTTTTATGGACAAGAGCTGCATGGCCAGATATTAGACCAGATCAACTTATGTGGTTATGTTGGAAAGTACTTATGCCAATAGCAATACTAAATATCTTAGTAGCTGCAATTATACTGATATAAGGGGTAATGATGAAAAACGAACAATTTAATAATAGAGATATTTCTAACGAATATTTTTTAGTAGATATTGAAGATTATCCAACTGACCCTTGGGGTAAGTTCAAAAGAGTAATGAAAAGAACTTTTAAAGGTGAACTTTTTGTTGGTCTTTGGGTAGTTCTTAGAGAGATGATTAAGTTTGATATTCACACTGTGCAATATCCTGAAGAGAAAATGCCTATAGGTCCTAGATACCGTGCTGTTCATGAGATGAAAAGATTATGGGAATCAGATGCTGAGAGATGTATTGGTTGTGGTCTATGTGAAAAAATTTGTATCTCTAACTGTATAAGAATCGACACAAAAGTTGATGAAAACTCTCGTAAAGAAGTAAGTGAATACACGATTAACTTAGGTCGTTGTATCTTCTGTGGATATTGTGCAGAAGTTTGTCCAGAACTTGCAATTACACATGGTGGCGAGTATGAAAATGCTAGTGATCAAAGAGAACATTATGTAGATTACGAACAAATGTTAACACCAATTGACACTATGTTAAATGGTAAGCAACTAGAGTTTGAAGGTTTTGGTGCAATTACACCACATGAAGATGAGCGTGTTAAAAAAACACCTCTAGCATATTAAGGAGTTTTGATTATGTTTGAAGCTATTTCTTTTTATCTGTTTGCTTTTTTAACAATTGCGATGTTTTTTATAACTGTAACAACATCACAAGCGTTATATGCTCTTACAGCATTAGCAGCGGGTATGATATTTATATCAGCCTTTTTCTTTATTCTAGGTGCTGATTTTTTAGGTGCGGTTCAAATCGTTGTTTATTCAGGTGCAGTGATGGCACTTTACGCTTTTGGTATGATGTTTTTTGATACAACTAGAGACTTAAAAGAGAAACATGGTAATAGCCTTATCATCTCTGGATTAAGTATTTTAGTTGCTATCTTAGTTGTTGTTATATTTGCAGCTCCAATGGTAAGTTCTAATATTGAAGCACTTTATCCAGTTGTAGAGGGTGCAGGAAATACACAACAAGTTGGTTTAGTTTTATTTACTAAATACCTAATACCTTTTGAAGTTGCAGCAGTTATGTTATTAGTTGCTATGATTTCTGGAATTGTATTAGCTGGTAAAAAAATGGATTTATCTTTAACTATGATGAGTGATGCTGAGATTAAAGATATGAAAATTGAAAAAAACAAAAAGGTACTTTCATGATGGAAATTGGACTTAACCACTACCTTGTACTCTCAACTATACTTTTTAGTATTGGTTTGATTGGTGTAATGCGTAGAAAAAACCTTCTTATGTTATTTTTCGCTACGGAGATATTACTTAACTCAGTAAATATCGGTTTCGCTGCGATTTCACACTATTATGGTGACTTAACTGGTCAAATGTTTGCTTTTTTCGTAATTGCAATCGCTGCATCAGAAGTAGCTGTAGGTCTTGGTTTATTAATTGTATGGCATAAGCGTCATAACAATATTGATCTTGATAATATGTCAACAATGAAAGGATAAAAAGATGGAAATATATTTATATCTAGCACTTTTTTCACCTATAGTAGGTTCTTTATTTGCTGCACTTTATGGTGCATCTCCTAAAACACTTATTGCTGGTATCGTGCCAACTGCTTTACTTGGTTTATCTTTTATAAGTAGTACTATTCTTTTAGTTCATATTTTAAATGGTGGTGATGCTGTACATGTTGAGATGATGACATGGATGGCTACTGGTGATCTTTATATCCCATTTGGATTTTTAGTAGATCAAGTATCTGTAACAATGATGATGGTTGTAACAATAGTATCAACTGTAGTTCATATTTATTCAATTGGATATATGGCTCACGACAAAGCATTTAACCGTTTCTTTGCTTGGTTATCAGCGTTTGTATTCTCAATGATGATTCTTGTTATGAGTGATAACTTTGCTGGTCTTTTCATTGGTTGGGAAGGTGTTGGTCTTTGTTCATGGGCACTTATTGGTTTTTGGTATCACAAAGAATCAGCTACATGGGCAGCGAACGAAGCTTTCATTATGAACCGTATCGCTGACCTTGGTATGCTTATCGGTATCTTCTTAGTATATTGGAACACTGGTACACTTCAGTATCAAGAAGCTTTTGCAGCAATGCCAGCTTTAGATACAGATGTATTAACATGGATGGGTATTTTCTTATTTATCGGTGCTATGGGTAAATCAGCTCAATTTCCACTTCATACTTGGTTAGCTGATGCGATGGAGGGTCCTACTCCAGTTTCTGCACTTATTCACGCAGCAACAATGGTTACAGCAGGTGTATATTTAGTTGTTCGTTCAAATGAACTTTATAGCTTAATCCCTAATGTTGGTCTATTTATCGCTTCTCTTGGTGCATTTGTTGCACTATTTGCTGCATCTATGGCTCTTGTTAATCGTGATATGAAAAGAATTATTGCATACTCTACACTTTCTCAGTTAGGTTATATGTTTGTGGCTGCTGGTTTAGGTGCTTACTGGGTTGCATTATTTCACCTTATGGCTCACGCATTCTTTAAAGCATTATTATTTCTTGGTGCTGGTAATGTTATGCACTCTATGCACGATGAACTTGATCCATTTAAAATGGGTGGACTTAAAAAGAGCATGAAAGCTACTTATATTATGATGACTTTAGCTTCTGTTGCACTTGCTGGTATCTTCCCACTAGCTGGTTTCTTCTCAAAAGATTTAATCTTAGAAGTTGCAATTATTGAGCATCACTATATTATCTACTCTGTATTATTATTTACTGCTGGTTTAACAGCATTTTATTCATTTAGACTTACAGCTCTTATATTTGAGGGTGAAGAGAGACATAAACTATTTGGTATTGATCCACATGAAGCATACAAGTTTATGCTTGTAGGCATGAGTCCATTACTTTTATTAGCAATTATTGCTGGTTCATTTAAAATGACTTATTTTGAGATGGTTACAGCAGTTCTTCCTGCAACTGAGTACCATGTTCATAGTGCTTTACTTTACTGGGTTATGACAATTGGAACACAATTATTTGTAGTTGCTGCTATTCTTTATGCTTATAAAAAATATGCAAACTTCAAAATTACAGTTCCAGATGGTACATCTAAAATGGAGCAAAGTTTTGCTTATAAATTATTAAGTAACCAATACTATATCCCTTATGCTTATGAGGAGTATTTAGTAAAACCATATAGAGAACTCTCAACTATCTTCTGGAAACAAGTAGATATTAAAATTGTTGATGCAACTGTAGATGGAATTGCTGGTATTATTTATACTACTGGTGAGAAAACAAGAACAATGCAAAATGGTAACCTATCAACAATGCTTAAATTGATGGTAGCTGGTACAGTTATATTGTTAACTTTAGCTGTAGCATTTGGCGTTGCAGCAAGACATTCAGATGAGATTAAAACAATCTTATCTGGTTTAGGAGTTTAATAGATGTTAGATCATATTTTATCGATTTTAATTTTCTTTCCAGCAGTGGCAGCACTGCTTGGATTTGCAGTGCATAAAGATAGCTTTAGAGCATACGGTGTTGCTGTAGCGACTATTGAGTTTGCACTCTCATTAGTACTTTGGTTCTCTTTTGACAACAATGTTTCTGGTATGCAATTTATGGAACACCTTCCATTACTTCCAGCATTTGGAATTAACTATATCTTAGGTGTTGATGGTATATCTTTATTTATTATTATCTTATCAGCATTCTTTACAATGATTGGTATCGCTTCTTTAACTGATACAAAAGATGTAAAAAATATGATAATCACACTATTGTTCTTACAAATGACAATGGTTGGTGTTTTCGCTGCTCTTGATGCGATTGTATTTTATGTATTTTGGGAACTTTCTCTTGTACCTATGCTTTATATCATTGGTGCTTGGGGTGGTCCTCTTCGTGTTTATGCGTCAGTTAAATTTTTCTTATACACATTTGCTGGTTCATTAGTGATGTTAGTTGGTATGTTATTTATGGCATATTTTTACTATCAAGCAACAGGTCAGTGGAGTTTTGCAATTCTTGATTGGTATAGACTTATCTTACCAGAATCGTTTCAACTATGGTTGTTTGCAGCATTTTTTATTGGTTTTGCTATTAAAGTTCCTATGTTTCCATTTCATACATGGTTACCATACGCTCACGGTCAAGCACCAACTATCGGTTCTGTAATACTTGCAGCAATTTTACTTAAAATGGGTACTTATGCGTTCATAAGATTCTCATTACCATTATTTCCAGATGCGTCAGTATTTTTCATGTTCCCAATTGCAATAATTGCGATTATTATGATTGTATATACTGCGATGGTAGCTTACGCTCAAGAAGATGTTAAACAAGTTGTTGCTTACTCTTCAGTTTCACACATGGGTGTTATTATCCTTGGTACTTTTGCATTAAATGTAGAGGGTATTACAGGTTCAATCTTTTTAATGATTGCACACGGTGTTGTATCAGGTGCTCTCTTCTTACTTGTTGGTGTTATCTACGATAGACGCCACACTAAGATGATGAATCAATTTGGTGGTCTTGCTTCAGTAATGCCTAGATATGCAACTATCTTTGGTTTAATGATGATGGCTTCAGTTGGTATGCCTCTTACTATTAACTTTGTTGGTGAGTTTTTAAGTCTTCTTGGATTCTATCAGCAATCACACATTCTTACTCTATTAGCGGGTATTGCAATTATTGTTGGTGCTATCTATATGTTAGCAGCATACAAAAAAATGTTCTTTGGTGAAGTTACAATTGAAGAGAATAGAAATCTTCCAGATGTAAATAAAAGAGAACTAACAGCTTTAATCCCTTTAGTTATTCTTACTGTTTGGTTAGGTATTTATCCAAAACCAGTATTAGATCCAATCAATAATAGTGTTGAATCTGTTGTTCAACTAATGCACGATAAATCTATTACTGATGAAGCTAAAAGTAGAATTCCTAATCTGATTGAGAATGCTAAAACTTCAGCACAGGAGGCACACTAATGTTAGAGCCAGTAAATATCTCTTTAGAGTCATTAAACTTAATGACTCTAGCACCAATGCTTATTCCAATAGTTGGTGCGTTGTTAATTGTTATTATTGATATTATCAAAGGTGGTTTAGATAAATCACTTTATGTAATGTTAAGTCTTCTTATCTTAGCTATAGACTTCGGTTCACTTTTAGGTGCGGCTGGAGTGTTTACTCAAGATGGTACTGTAATGGGTGTATTTGATGTTATGCTTATTGATGGAATCGCTATACTTGCTCAATTTATTATTGTTGGTGCATCTATGCTATTTATCCCTCTAGCTTTAACTTCAAAAAGATTCCATGAGTTTTCATATCCTGAATTTTTTGCACTTTTCTTATTTATGATTGGTGGATTCCAATTTATGGTTTCAACAGATAACTTAATCTTAATTTTTGTTGGTTTAGAGACTGCATCTTTAGCATTATATACTTTAATCGCTATGCATAACCGTGACAAATCTTTTGAAGCTGCTGTAAAATACTTTACTATGGGTGCTTTAGCTGCTGGTTTTTTCAGTTTTGGTTCTATGATATTTTATGCACTTACAGGTTCTGTAGAGATAAACCAAATGGCAACTGTTTTAGCTGCTAATAATTATGCTGATATGGGTTATGTTCTTGTTGGTACAGTATTTATGCTTGCATCTTTAGGATTTAAAGTTTCTTTAGTTCCATTTCACACTTGGGCTCCTGATGTTTATGAGGGTGCTTCTGCGTCAATGGCTGGATTTATGTCAATCGTTCCTAAAATTGCAGCGTTTGTAGTTGTTATGAGACTATTTGAATTTTTAATTCATAGTAATGTTGTTTGGTTAGAGATAGTTCTTTATGTTGTAGTTGTTCTTACTATGACAATGGCAAATATTTGGGCATTAGTACAAACTGATGTAAAAAGAATGCTTGCATATAGTTCAATCTCACATGCTGGTTTTGTAATGGCTGCTATCTTAATTGGTACAACTCAAGCAAACTCTGCACTATTCTTATACTGGGTATTATTTAGTTTTACTAACCTTGGTTCATTCTCTATGCTTTGGATCTCTCGTCAGAAACATCTTCCAGCTCACCAACAATCAGATCATAGTTATGATAAGTTTGCGGGTATGATAAAAACAGCTCCTGTTGCTGCTACAATCATGGGTCTATTTATGTTAAGTTTAGCTGGTTTACCACCATTTGCACTTTTCTGGGGTAAAATGTATATGATCTCTTCTGCTGTTACAGGTGGATATACTGTTTTAGCACTTATCATGGCACTTAACTCTGCGATTGCTGGTTACTACTACCTAAAACTTATCGTTTATATGTTTATGAAAGAGCCTGTTGTTGGTACTGATGGTCACATGTATGTTTCTAATGCGACTTTAGCTCTTAAATCTATTATTGGTTTTGCAGCTGTTGGTACTATCTTTGCATTTGTTTTATTAAATCCTCTTTTAGAGTTTATTACTGCATTTGTATATAATAGTGGTTATTAATCAAATATATAAAATATAGGATAAAGGCTAATGTTTAAATATCTATTCATAGCCCTACTCCCATTTAATCTTTTAGCACTTGAAATTAATCTTTTAAGTGCTAAAGAGAACTTTAGCAAATACTCAACACTCCATTTAAAAGAAAAAAATAAATTTTTATGTCAAGAAACTAAAAATAATTTTGATGTAATTACAGAAATTGTTTGTGCATTTTCAAAAAAACCATCCAATAAATTTAAAAAACTACAAAATGATTTTTTTCAAATAGATTCTATTATTAAAAAAAAGACTTTCTTTATAATTATAAAACCAATTAAAAAAATAAAACTCTACCCTATGATATTTGATTTATCAAGTGAAAATACAATTTATAATGCAAATGTAAAACTCGCAAAACATTGGATGATAGTGGGGTATGAAAACAAACTCCCCTATATAAAAAAAGATAAAAAAACAGATGTTGCCATAAATTTTCCATTTGAACTTAGTAAAAATAAGCTCCCATTTGTTGGTGGATTAGATATTGATGGAAAACCAGTATATATTAAAAAAGTTCAAGATGTATCTGACTATATTAAAATAAAACAACTGTATAAAAATGGTAAATATAAAGAGTGTTCAGATTTAATTGATGAGATAACACAAGAGTATCCAGATTCTCTCTTTAGTGCAGAGTTTTTCTTTTATAAAATTAGAGTATATGCAAAACTCAACGATTATGATAATGTTGTTGATCTCTCTAAAATATATTTAAGAGAATACTCTTCAGATGAGAATGTACCAGAAGTTTTATCTTTAACTGCACAAGCCTACTCAAAAATCGGCTTAAATAGTGATGCAGACTATTTTTTTGATAGAGTATTTACCGAACATGAAGATTCCCCCTATACTAAATGGGCTTATATTTATAAAGGTGAGATGCTAGAGGAATCTGGTGGTGCTTCTAAAGCACAATCATTTTACACTAAAGCATTATTAGAAACACAAGATATTGAAGTTGCGACAACAGCAGCCTATAAATTAGCCCAATTTATGCAAGCAACAAGTATGAAAGAATCTGCTAAATATATTATGAAGATAGTAAATGCAAAACCCGATTTTTTTATGAAAGATTTATCAGAAGCTATGGATATAATGTATTCATTTGCAGATTCCGATGATTATCTTACAGCTGCAGGTATTGCAAAGTCTATTATTGGTGAGACAAATAAGAATCATGATGAGTATGAGAGATTGTTATATGAAAGAGGTATCTGGCTATCACAAACACAAAATAAGCAAGAAGCACTTATAGCTTTAAATGCGTATTTAACTCAATATAAATATGGAACTTACGAAGATGCAGTAATAATAGCTAAAGATTCTCTCTTTTTTGATACTACTGATAGTAATAGTTCAACAAAACTAGCACAATATAGTGAGCTTATTGAAACTTATCAAGATGATACTATTGGTGAGCGAGCATTGTATGAAAAAGCTAAATTGCTTTTAGAAAAAAATATGTATGAAGAAGTA
>Ga0193965_1000392_pt1 | contig 14306 bp, 12 predicted proteins | sample FB_8_MG_FD_140330 | JGI IMG/M metagenome (GOLD analysis project Ga0193965, IMG submission 140330) | Microbial mat bacterial communities from the Broadkill River, Lewes, Delaware, United States - FB_8_MG | ecosystem: Environmental > Aquatic > Freshwater > River > Microbial mats | place: USA... | reverse complement strand
ATCTTCATCTGTTTCACTAATAGCATCTGCACTATCAACAGTTATTTGAATCTCATCACAATTTTTACCCGAATTATCAAAGTCTGCTGTAATCTCTTTATATGAACCTGCACGCAAGGTGTAATCAAAATCTTCACGAGCAACTTGATAACTATTACACTCTATCATCCACTCAAATGGAGTCTCTAAAGTATCTTTTCCAACATTTGTAATTCTAAATCTCGTTGTTACATCCCCTGATAGATCTTCGATAGCACTGATCAAAGTAACTCTTAAATCAACATCTTGCACATCAACTGCAAACGTTATCTCATTGTTCTCCTCATTGGATTCATCAATCTTTTCATTCGGATCAACGACAACCGTGAGTTCATTACAACTTTTAGCCTCAAAATCAATATCAACCTTAACGCTTCCGCCCGCATCTATGACGCCATCATACTGATCTCTGTAAATTGTCCCATCATCACACTCTGCAGTGTATTCCAAAGTGTTATCAAACATTACATCTCTTTTATTTCTTGCTTGAAAGCCGTTTGAAAATTCAAGTTGTGCTTTTACTTCTGAGCCTATAAAAGTAGCACTTAAAACATCCACACCAATATCTACTTTATCTATCTGTGTAATTGTCGCAATATTGTTTTGTTCATCTTTCTCTTTTACCTCTTCACCTGAATCTACTGTTACAGTTAAACTGTTACAAGCCCCATCAGATTTAAATTTCATATTATCAGTTACACTCTCATCTACGCCTATAGTCCCTTGAAAAACCACACTGTAAGAGCTGCCGTCATTACACTCTGTACTCCATTCAAATGGTAATGCCGATGAGATATCCCCTCCATTTTTTATCTCAATTTCAACTGCAGCTTCAACACCATCATTCACTACGTTTTTGATAGCTACACTAAGATCTGGTAGTCTTACCTGTTCAAGCTCCTGACCTGGAATTGTTGGAACCTCTTCCACCCATTCAGGTAATGTATCACCCCACAGATTATTTCCGGCAAGCTCGATAAGTTTATAATCCCCACTTACATCATCAAATAAAAATCTCGAAACTCCTCTTTTTGTAAATGATTGTGCCGTGTCGTTATGGATAGCATATCTTTCCCATCTCACATTTACATAACGCATAAAGTTTCCTTTTGGGACTATCTCATTGATCCAATAATTGATCTCCAAAATATCATACTCTCTGGTATCTTGATAGATAGCATCACTAAATGTTAAATAATCCTGCAAAAACCTATCTTCAGAAACATGATCCAAAAATCCCTTAGCATCTTCATCTTGATACAAAACAAGCATCTCTTTAAATACTTCAAGCACTTTGTCATTACGTGTTTTATCTTCAAGGACCTCTATGGTTCTGTCATAATTACTATCAGCAAATACAGCTATATTTATCCCCACTATCAGCATAAAACTAAGAATTAACTTACCCATTTTACTCTCCAAAACACTAAAATCTTTCTCTAAACAGTATATCATTATAAGTGTTATATTCAGATACTTAAATTTATTTGAATATTAAGAACTAAGCTTTTGAATATATTTTAATCACAAAGTGTTACAAATTGTAATACCACCTATGGTTTTGATTAAAAGTTAAACAAATAGGATTAATTGTTTACTATGTTAATAGTGAATTTCAAAATGTATTTTTCATACTAATATGCTATTATTCGAAAATAATTTCACTATCAGAGGTATGGATGTTAGTACATATATGTTGCAGTGTAGATAGCCATTTTTTTCTAAAAAAACTTCAAAATGAATTTCCAAATGAAAAGCTTACAGGCTTTTTTTATGATCCAAATATCCATCCTTACTCCGAATATCAACTTCGTCTTCTTGATGTTCAACGATCGTGCAAAAAATTAGGTATTGATTTGATTGAAGGTGAGTACGATTATGAAAATTGGCTTGACGCTGTCCGTGGTTTAGAGAAAGAACCTGAAAAAGGTGCACGTTGTGAAGTTTGTTTCGATAAGCGTTTTATAACAAGTGCAAAAAAAGCACTTGAGATTGGTGAAAAAAAAATCACTACCACACTTCTAGTAAGTCCACTCAAATCTCAAGAACAACTTAAACGCGTAGGTGATGAGTTTCACTCTAAACATGGCGTCGAATTTATAGCAGTTGATTATCGCTCCGGTGGTGGTACGCAAGATCAATCACGTGTTACAAAAGAGGAGCAACTCTATCGTCAAGATTATTGTGGATGTATTTTTGGACTCACTATGCAACGAGATCAACAAAACAAACTAATGGATGAGATGTTCTCCCCAATCTCAAATCAGATTCTTCCTGCATCAATCGAGGAAAGACTCTCTCTTTATAAATATAGGAATGATCTAGAAGACAATGGCGTCAAGTATAAAATCATTAAACACAAATTTTTAAACTACCGACAACTCAATTTTAAAGTCGTTGAGGGCAAACATAATACTCTTGATGCTTATGCTCTCTCTTACTCTACACTCCCAAGAAAAAGAGCACAAGGGAAGGTAGAGTTTGAAGATAAAAACATACACTATTTTAATCGTGAAGAGATTAAGTTTATCACACTTGGGTACTTTAATACTCTGGCAAATAGATCTTATAAATCAACAAAAGAGTTAATTTTCAATCCTCTTTCATTTGAAGAGGAATTAGATATTAGAATGAAAATTACTGCATCAGCTTATGATTTAACTCCAATTATTGTGCTAGATGAAATTTCAGACAAAAAACTTACTATTTACTTAGACACAAAGAGCTACGAAGACACAAAAGAAAAGCTAATCATAATCTAATAATTTTTTTGCTAAAATATCCAAAAATATTACGCAAGGCTTTATATAATGATTATGGATGTTATGGAAATTCAGGAAATCTTACCACATAGATACCCTTTTTTACTTGTTGATCGTGTTACTGATATTGTAAGTAATGAAACTTTAATCGCTTACAAAAATGTAAGTATCAGCGAAAATGTATTTCAAGGTCACTTTCCTGGTCACCCAATCTACCCAGGTGTTATGATACTTGAGGGTATGGCTCAAGCAGGTGGAATCTTAGCATTTAAAAGTATGGATATGAGCAAAGAGGAAGCTGCTACAAAAGTTGTATACTTTATGAGTATAGACAAAGCAAAGTTTCGTGCCCCTGTAAAACCAGGTGATAAACTTGAATATCGCATCAGTGTGATTAAACACAAAGGTGCTATCTGGATGCTAAAAGGTGAAGCTTTTGTAGATGATAAAATGGTATCTGAAGCTGAACTCAAAGCTATGATCGTTGACAAATAAAGATAACTCAGATGAGTAATATATCTAAGTTTGCCATTATTGAAGATGGTGCGGTGATTGGAGAAAATGTTGAGATAGGTGCCTTTTGTCATATCTCTTCTCAATCAACAATTGGTGATGGAACAACTATAGCACAGGGTGCTTGTATCTATGGAAAAACAACTATTGGAAAAAACAATAGAATCTTTTCCCATGCAGTTATTGGCTCTATTCCGCAAGATCTTAAGTTTAATGGTGAAGATGTCGAGCTTATTATTGGTGATAACAACACAATTAGAGAGTTCACACTTTTTAATCCCGGGACAAAGGGTGGCGGTGGAAAAACTATAGTTGGAAACCATAATCTATTTATGGGCTATGTACATCTAGGACACGATGTTATCATTGGTAATCATTGTATTTTAGCAAATGCTGCAACTTTAGCTGGTCATGTAGAATTAGGTGATTATGTTGTAATTGGTGGGATGACACCAGTGCATCAGTTTGTTCATATTGGCGATTATGCTATGGTTGGAGGTGCAAGTGCACTTTCACAAGATGTACCACCATTTTGTATGGCTGAAGGTAATCGTGCAACACTACGTGGCTTAAATCTCACGGGTCTTAGACGAAATTTAGAACGTGAAGAGATAAATGAATTAAAATCTGCTTATAGAGAACTTTTTGAGTCAGGAAAACCTTTAAAAGAGTCTGCGAGTGAATTGATGGAAAACACAAAAAATCATTATGTAAATGATTTATGTGATTTTGTTTTAAAAACAAAAAGGGGAATCCCTTTTGAAAGAAAAAAAACAGATGAGTAAAGGAAAAAATATATGATACATAGACATTGTAGCTTTTGTGATGCAACTGAAAGTGAAGAAAATCCACTAATAGCAGGTAATGGCGTCTACATATGTAAAAACTGTGTTACATCTGCTTATAAAATTATGTTTGGTGATGAATCAATATCAAGCGTTGAAAATACTCAAGAACTTGTTGAAGCTGTAAATAATCTTATGACACCAAAAGAGTTAGATAACTTCTTAGGTGATTATATCATTGGACAAGAGCGAGCTAGAAAGCTTCTTAGTGTAGCTGTTTATAACCACTACAAAAGAATTTTTAGAACAAGTGAGACTCCAGACGATGATACAGAGATTGCGAAATCAAATGTATTGCTTATAGGTCCAACTGGTTCAGGAAAAACACTTATGGCACAAACAATTGCACGTGTTTTGAATGTTCCTATTGCTATTGCAGATGCTACAAGTCTTACGGAGGCTGGATATGTTGGAGAAGATGTTGAAAATATTTTAACAAAATTAATCCAAGCAGCTGATGGTGATGTTGAGCGTGCAGAACAGGGAATCGTATTTATCGATGAAGTAGATAAAGTAGCTCGTATGAGTGAAAATCGTTCTATTACTCGTGATGTTTCAGGTGAAGGTGTACAACAAGCTCTGCTTAAAATCGTAGAGGGTGCAGATGTTAACATCCCACCAAAAGGTGGTAGAAAACATCCTAATCAAGAGTTTACAACTATTAACACATCAAATATTTTATTTATTTGTGGTGGTGCTTTTGATGGTCTCGAAGAGATTTTAAAACGTAAACAAGGTGAAAATGTTTTAGGTTTTGGTCATGAGAAAAAAACTAAAGATGAAAAGAAACCAACTTTTGATATGGTTGAACCAGATGATTTAGTCCACTTTGGTCTTATTCCAGAATTAGTTGGACGTTTACCTATCATTGCATCTTTAAATGAGATTAGTGAAGATGATATGGTTCGTATCTTAACTGAACCAAAAAATTCACTTATTAAACAATATAAAAAACTTTTCTCAATTGACCAAGTAGATCTAAACTTTGAAGAAGATGCTCTTCGTGCAATAGCAAAGAAATCCCTTAAAAGAAAAACTGGAGCTCGTGGTCTTCGTGCAATTTTAGAAGAAAACATGATAGATATCATGTATGAACTTCCAGAGTATGCAGGGTATGAGGTACTCATTACTAAAGAAGTGATAAATGATGGTGAAAAGCCTGTTTATATCAAAAAATCTACAAAAAAAACGGCATAAGGTACATATATGATATTTAACAAAATTATAGGTTTATTTTCGAACGATCTCTCAATTGATTTAGGGACGGCCAATACTATTGTTATTGCTAAAGGTCGTGGGATTATCATTAATGAACCTTCTGTAGTTGCAGTAAAAACAGAAAAATATGGCCATCAAAGAGTATTAGCAGTTGGTCAAGACGCTAAAGAGATGGTTGGTAAAACCCCTGGTAATATTAAAGCAATCCGTCCTATGAGAGATGGCGTCATAGCTGATTTTGATATGACGGAGAAGATGATTCGAAAGTTTATTGAAAAAGCACATGGTCGTAGCTCTCTCATAAGCCCACGTATTATTATCTGTGTCCCTTATGGTCTTACTCAGGTTGAGAGAAAAGCTGTACGTGAATCAGCTCTTAGTGCTGGAGCACGTGAAGTTTTCCTTATTGAGGAACCTATGGCTGCTGCGATTGGAGCGGGCGTTGATATCCGTGAACCACAAGGAAACTTAGTTGTTGATATTGGTGGTGGTACTACTGAGATTGGTGTGGTTTCACTTGGTGGACTTGTACTCTCAAAATCTATCCGTACAGCTGGAGATAAAATAGATCAGGGTATAGTAAATTACGTAAGAAAAAAATACAACCTACTTATTGGTGAGAGAGTTGCAGAAGATATTAAAATCAATATTGGTACTGCAGTAGCACTTAAAGAAGAGATGACTATGGTTGTAAATGGTCGTGATCAAGTTGAGGGACTTTTAAATTCAGTTGAGCTTACAAGTGAAGATGCAAGAGAAGCAATGAAAGAACCTCTTGTAGAAATTGCTGAAGCACTTCGTGATGTACTAGAAAAAATGCCACCAGATTTAGCGGGCGATATTGTAAACCATGGTATTATTCTCACTGGTGGTGGAGCACTTATCCGTCAGCTTGATAAATATCTTTCAGATATTGTCAAAATTCCTGTATTTGTTGCAGATGAACCTCTTTTAGCTGTTGCACGTGGAACTGGTCGTGCTCTTGAAGAGATAGATTTATTACAAGAATTATTTGAAAATGAATAAAGGGCTCTTTAGCTTTTTTATTATATTTATAGCACTCATAGTGAGTGCTTTATACTTTTCGAACTCTATCCAGACACCTTTTATTTCCTCCCTAAACTCAATCAAAAATAGTTATCACAACTCACTAAAGTACCTCCAAAAGGGCTATGATAAATATTTTTTTCAAGCGCAAAAGATTGAAAGTTTAGAAAATGCACTTGAAAAATATGAAAAAAATTATCTTGTTATGCATCAATTAGCAAGTGAGCTAAAAAACTTACTCAAAGAGAATAACTCAAGCCTTAGAATTGATCCAAGAGTAGATCTTGTTAGAGCCATCTCATATGAAAAATTTGGAGAACTTAACCGTATTTGGATAGATATGGATGAGTATAACAGTTCTAAAATTTATGGTCTAGTGTATCAAGATTTAGTCGCAGGAATAGTTGTTTCAAAAAATAAAAAGCCTCTTGCTCTTTTAAACAAAGATATAAAAAGTTCTTACGCTGTATACCTTGGAGAACAAAAAGCTCCAGGGATTGCACATGGGAATAATGGTAAAAATATTCTTGTAAAATTCATCCCAACTTGGTTTAAAATTTCAAAAGGTGACGAAGTTGTCACATCAGGACTTGACAAGATTTTTTTTGAAGGTCTTAAGGTTGGAAAAGTACTCTCAGTCACCTCTTCAGAGGGTTATCAAAATGCAGTAATAAGCCCTTACTACATATCTAATGAACTGAACTATTTTCATCTTATTAGAACAACAAAATAAAAATCTAAAACTCATCAAATATTAAGTGCCTTTTTTATATAATAATAAAATTTATTTTATACATTTTTAAAAAGGTAACAAATGCCAAAACGCACCGACATCAACACTATATTACTTATAGGTTCTGGCCCAATTATTATTGGTCAAGCTTGTGAATTTGACTACTCTGGAACGCAAGCCGTTAAAACTCTTAAAGAGGAAGGTTATCGTGTAGTTCTTATCAACTCTAACCCTGCTACAATTATGACAGATCCAGAGTTTGCAGATAGAACATATATAGAACCCATTAAAGAAGATGTTATTGCTCGTATCATTAAAGAGGAAAATGTGGATGCTATCCTTCCAACTATGGGTGGGCAAACTGCTCTAAATGTTGCAACATCTATGTATGAGAAAGGGATGTTAAAAGGGGTACAGTTCTTAGGTGCAACTCCTGAAGCTATCCATAAGGGTGAAGATCGTTCAGCTTTTAATGAAGCGATGTTAAAAATAGGTATGGATTTACCAAAAAGTGAAAATGCTTACAGTGTTGAAGAAGCTATTGAAGTTGTTAAAAAGATTGGTTTCCCAGTAATCTCAAGAGCATCATTTACACTTGCTGGTGGGGGTTCTGGTGTAGCTTATAATATGGAAGAGTTTAAAAAACTTGCACAAGAAGGGATCTCTGCTTCTCCAGTAAACGAAATTGAAATTATGGAATCTATGCTTGGATGGAAAGAGTATGAGATGGAAGTTATCCGTGATAAGGCTGATAACTGTATCATTGTTTGTGCTATTGAAAACTTTGATCCTATGGGTATCCATACAGGTGATTCTATCACTGTAGCACCTGCCTTAACACTCACAGACAAAGAGTACCAAAGAATGCGTAATGCTTCTTTTGATATTTTACGTGAAATCGGTGTTGATACGGGCGGATCAAATGTTCAATTTTCAATTGATCCAAAAACAGGGCGAATGATAGTAATCGAGATGAACCCTCGTGTATCACGTTCTTCTGCTCTTGCATCTAAAGCTACTGGTTACCCTATCGCTAAAGTTGCTACACTACTAGCTGTTGGTTATACACTTGATGAGATCACAAACGATATAACAGGAACACCTGCATCTTTCGAACCTGTAATTGATTATGTTGTTACAAAAGTGCCACGTTTTACATTTGAAAAATTCCCTGAAGCAGAGAGTACTTTAAGTACTTCTATGAAGTCTGTTGGTGAGGCTATGGCGATTGGACGTACATTTAAAGAGTCTATGCAAAAAGCACTTTGTTCTCTTGAAACTGATCTTTGTGGTTTTAATGAGATAGATGCTGACATGGAATTCATAAAACATGAGATTCGTCGTCCAAATGCAGATCGTTTTTTATATGTGGCTGAAGGTTTCCGTCGTGGTATGAGTATAGAAGAGATGTTTGATACTTGTGCTATTGACCCTTGGTTCTTATACCAAATCAAAGAGTTAATGGAATCAGAGACTACAGTAACAGACAAAGTACTTTTTGATGCTACTCTTATGAGAGATTTAAAAGTAGACGGTTTTTCAGACAAAAGAATTGCACAGCTAATTGAGAAAAACTCAGATCACAAAATAACTGAACTCGAAGTATATGATGCAAGAAAAAAACTTGGAATTGAGTTAGAGTTTAATGAAGTCGATACTTGTGCCGCAGAGTTTGCAGCATTGACGCCATACCTTTACTCAACTACTAACATCACAAAACTTCCTAATGTTACAAAGCGTGTAAGTGATAATAAAAAAGTTCTTATCTTAGGTGGTGGACCAAATAGAATCGGTCAAGGTATCGAATTTGACTACTGTTGTGTTCATGCTGCTTTTGCTCTTCGTGAGATGGGTATAGAGTCTATTATGTACAACTGTAACCCAGAGACTGTATCAACAGACTATGACACTTCAGATGTACTCTACTTTGAACCAATCGACTTAGAACACGTTCGTGAAGTTATTGAAAATGAAGAACCAGATGGTATCATTGTACACTTTGGTGGTCAGACGCCATTAAAGCTTGCTGATGGCCTTACAAAAATTGGTGCTAAAATCTCTGGAACACCATCGGCTGTAATTGATCTTGCAGAAGATAGAGAACAGTTTTCTGACTTTGTAAATGCACACGGCTTAAAACAACCAGCGAATGGTTTAGCACGTAAAAAAGAGGAAGCTGCTCCAATAGCTGAAAAACTAGGCTATCCAGTATTGGTTCGCCCATCATTTGTTCTTGGTGGACGTGGGATGAAAATCGTTTACTCAGAAGAGGAATTAAACGAGTATATGGCTTTAGCTATCTCTGTGTCAAACGAAGCACCAGTTTTAATTGACAAGTTCTTAGATCAAGCAGTAGAGCTTGATGTGGATTGTATTTGTGATTCTAAAGAGGTGTATATCGGTTCTGTTATGCAACACATTGAAGAAGCGGGAATTCACTCGGGTGATTCAGCTTGTTCATTGCCACCTGTTAACCTAACTCAAGAGATGATTGAGAAGGTTGAGGAACAAACTAAAACTATAGCACTTGGTCTTGGTGTAGTTGGTCTTATGAATGTACAGTATGCTATCTATCAAGATGAGATTTATCTTATCGAGGTAAACCCTCGTGCATCCCGTACGGTGCCATTTGTATCTAAGGCTACTGGTATGCCACTAGCAAAAGTTGCAACGCGTGTTATGATGGGTGAGACCTTAAGAGATGCTCTTGCATATTATGACAAATACAACATAGTTGAAGAGATTAACGGACTTATGAGACCACGTCTTAAAGGTCATGTATCTGTAAAAGAAGCAGTATTTCCTTTCCATAAACTTTATGGTGCAGATTTAGTTTTAAGCCCTGAGATGAAATCAACAGGTGAAGTTATGGGTATTAGCTCTAACTTTGGTATCTCTTTTGCAAAAGCACAACTCTCAGCTGGAAATAAAATTCCAACAGAGGGAACTTGTTTCTTATCTTTTGTAGATACAGATAAAAAGCATGCTGCTGAAATTGCTGAGGGTCTTCATAAAAATGGCTTTAAACTTGTTGCCACAAAGGGGACTCAAGCTGTAATAGAGCAAGCTGGAATACCATGTGAGCTCGTTCTTAAAATCTCAGAAGGTCGTCCAAATATTGAAGACAGCATGAAAAATGATGAGATCACTATGGCTATTAACACTTCAGACAACAACACATCTAAAAAAGATGCTGTTGTAATTCGTCAAGAGGTTCTTAAACGCTCTATCCCTTATTTTACTACACTCAGTGCTGCACGTGCACTAATCTTGGCTCTTGAGGAGATGAAAAACCCATCGTGGTCGAACTCCCAAGCTATACAAGATTTCTTAGCTTAGAAGATGCCTGTCATACTCACGCAAACCGACACAACTGTCGGTTTTTTATCTCAAAATGCTCAAAAGCTTATTGAGATAAAATCTCGTGACACTTCAAAACAATTTTTAAAAGTCTATAGTAGTTTCAAAGATTTTACTAAAGATGCCAATAGAGTTCCAAAATCAAAAAGAAAACTTGTTCGAAACTCTAAAAAAACTACCTTTATTATCAAAAACAGAGCTTTTCGTATTTCTAAAACATCTTTAAACTCACAAATACTCCAAAACTTCACTTGGCAGTACTCAACATCTGCAAACGAGAGTGGAAAAAATTTTGATAGGGAGTTTTGTGAATCAAAAGCTGATATAATTATAGAAAATTGTGATGGACTGAGTGAGCAAAAATCATCATCTCTTTTAAAAATAAATAACACCACTATAAGGAAGTTACGATGAGCAAATTAGTACAAGCCCTTTTTAGTGGTATGTTTTTTACTTTTATCTTAGATTTTTTTATCTTTTTAGGGATAAAAATAAACTATATAGATTTTTATGAGATAGACCTGTATTACAATATTTTATTTGCAGATAATCAAAATATTTTTATTTTTATACTTTTTAGCGTTTTTATTGGCTGGTTAGTGATTTATGTAAATTCAAATAAAATAAAACTAAGCCTTGTGGGTTTAATGTTTGCCCTCTCATTCTCAACACTTATACACCCAATTGGACATAGTGTTGCGCAGATGATGCTTATGAGCAAAGACCAGGTTTTGAAAAATAAAAGACACACCTTTGTAGGTGATATTTACTACAACGGTAGAGAAAAAGTCACATTTTATGACTATGAACTTAAAAAAATAGTAATCTTAAACAAAAAGGAATTAATACAATAATGAAAACTAAAATGAAATTATCATCAATAGCTTCAGGTATTGCATTAGGGAGTGCTGGTGTAGTTATGATGAGTACGCTCTCAGGATGTTCCCAACAAGAACAACAACAGCAACAAAACCGTTTTTTAGTGATAGAACAACAAGCAAATGGAAAATATATAGTAGTTGAAGAGATGCCAACAGAAGGACCATCTCGTGCAATTATACGTGAGAAAGATGCTAATGGCAATACAGTTGAGCGTTTTATGAATGAAGATGAGATGAGAGCTTTAGCTGAACAAGAGTACCAAAAAGTTCAAAACGGTACAAGTGAGACTGTTCAAAGTGGCGCTGGTGATGCTGGTATGGGGATTGGTGGAACAATTCTAGCAGCTGCGGCTGGAGCACTTATGGGAAATATGATAGCTAACTCTTTAATGAACAATAAAAACTTTGCAAGAAATGCAGCCTCAACAAACAAAAGTGCTTATAGCCGCTCAGCTGCTGCAAAATCTTCAAAAAGTTCTGCTGGTAAAAAAAGTTTCTTTGGATCATCTTCTAAGAGTTCATCATATAAAAGCTTTGGAAGTTAAGTATGATAACATTAGAAAAACTGAGTCCACTTGATGAGAATACTCTAGATGAATTGGGGTTTTCTTGGCATACAGATAGTGATGGAAGCAAGTATGTAAGTGATGAACTTGTTGAGATATCACAAGTTGAAGCTGAGGAGTATTACGAAGCGACTAATGCTATATATGATATGTATGTTGAAGCCGCTGAGTATGTAATAGAAAATAATCTTTTTTTTGATTTGGGGATACCTTTTAATCTTATAGACGCCATAAAAAAAAGTTGGGAAAATGATGTGCATTGGCATGTTTATGGTCGTTTTGATTTAGCTGGTGGAGTTGATGGAAAACCAATTAAACTTATAGAGTTTAATGCAGACACTCCAACTTCATTGTTTGAAACTGCTCTACTTCAGTGGGCACTGCTTAAACACAATGATATGGATGAGGCAAAACAGTTTAACAATGTCTATGACGCCATTGCAGAGAACTTTAAAAGGCTCATTACTCTTTTTGATGATACTTCAGAATTTGAGAAAAGATATGATGGATGGAAGATTTTGTTTTCTAGTATCTCTAACAATGAAGAGGAGGAGATCACTACAAAACTACTCCAACAAATTGCAACCGATGCAGGGTTTAATACCTCTTTCGAATTTTTAGAAAATGTTCACTTTAGTGAAGATGGTATATTTGATTCGCACGATAATGAGTATGAGTACTGGTTTAAACTTTACCCTTGGGAAGATATAGCTGTAGATGAGCCAGAACTTGCAACTACACTTACAGATATTATGCAAAATCAAAAAGCTATTATAATTAATCCTGCTTATACACTTTTATTTCAATCAAAGGGGATGATGAAGATTTTATGTGACCTTTTTCCAGATTCTCCATATCTGCTTCAAACATCATTTGAACCACTCAATGGCATCAAGCAGGTTGAAAAGTCTGTATTTGGTAGAGAGGGTGCAAATACTAAGATTATTGATGCAGATGGCTCAGTTCAAGAACAAACTGATGGACCATACGATAACTACAAAAAAGTCTATCAAGAGTATGTAGAGTTTCCTAAAGATGTCCATGGAAATAAATATCAGGCTGGTGTCTTTTTTGCCTATGAAGCTTGCGGTTTGAGCTTTAGAAAAGGGAGTGAGATTATGGACAATATGAGTAAATTTGTAGGACATGTTATAGTATAAATATCTAGAACTACCATCATCTCCAACTTGATTGGAGATCTAACACAAGATTCCCGGATCAAGCCCGAGAATCACATAGAGGTCAATCTACTTCTTTTTACCCTTACACTTTCCAGCTTTTAACTCTTTTTTGTTGTTGGCAATGAACTTTGGTCCAATCCCTTTTACAGCAGAAAGTGCATTCACATCTTTAAAACAATTTCCTTTTCTATACATCATAATGGCGTCAGCTTTTTTCTCGCCAACACCTTTTAAACTCATAAGTTCTGCCTTCGTTGCATTGTTAATATCAACTGCACCAAATAATAAACTAGCACCAAGTACTACTATCGCTAAAATTTTCATTTTTCACCTTTATTTAATTTTATTAATTATAGTGTAAAAATTATTTTTTAACAAATTTAATTTTAAAAAACTAGTTTAACTGATGATTAAACTCTGGTACTATCTCTTTTAACTTCAAAATTTTATCTTCGGTTCTTAATAACTCATCTATATCTTGATTTAATTTTTCAATATCATAAGGTGTTGGTCTTGCTACAGTAATAGACTCATAGTCAGTTTTGGCATCACTCTCATCTATGAGTAACTCTTCATAAAGCTTTTCACCTGGGCGTAGACCTGTAAACTCTATGTTTATATCATCTCTGTCACTCAAATCAATCATCTTTTGTGCTAAATCTACAATCTTTACAGGCTCACCCATATCTAAAATAAAAATCTCACCACCCTCACCTATTGCACCCGCTTGAAGAACAAGCTCACAAGCCTCAGGGATAAGCATAAAGTATCTTGTGATATCAGGGTGTGTAACAGTAATGTTTTTACCAGCCTCAATCTGAGCTTTAAATTTTGGTATAACGCTTCCACTACTTCCTAAAACATTACCAAAACGCACTGCAACTATCTCGGTGCTATTTGAGACCACATTTTGAGCATAGAGTTCACATATACGCTTTGTTGTTCCCATTACATTTGTAGGTCGTACAGCTTTGTCTGTAGATATAAGTACTACCTTCTTGACACCATTGTTAATCGCTGTATCAATAAGGTTTTTAGTACCTATGATGTTATTAACTATACCTTCTTCAATATTATCTTCAACTAAAGGTACATGCTTATATGCAGCAGCGTGTATTACAATGTCGGGTTGATGTTTTGCAAAGGTTTTTTTAATATCTT
>Ga0193965_1000389_pt1 | contig 14368 bp, 16 predicted proteins | sample FB_8_MG_FD_140330 | JGI IMG/M metagenome (GOLD analysis project Ga0193965, IMG submission 140330) | Microbial mat bacterial communities from the Broadkill River, Lewes, Delaware, United States - FB_8_MG | ecosystem: Environmental > Aquatic > Freshwater > River > Microbial mats | place: USA... | reverse complement strand
CAAAACATGATATGGTAACATACAACCAAGCAGAGAAAAAAACTGGGAATAAAGATGATGCTAACTTCATTACTCATATTACAGCTACTGTAAATGGTGAGACTGTATTTGATATTTCTACAAGTCAATTTTTATCTAAAAACCCTATTTTTAAATTCAAATTTCAAGGTATAGGTGCAAAAGGTGATAAGGTACTTATGACTTGGACAGACCGTAAAGGTAACACAGGAAAAGGAAAAGGTAAAATTAAATAATTTTATTTTTAAAGTGAGATTTTATCTCGCTTTCCTTTATTATAATACTCAAGGTAGGAAAATGCTCCAAACATTAGTTAAAATTTTTCTTATCGCTTTTTTATTCCAATCTACTCTTCAAGCAAAAACTATCGATATAAACTCTCTTATAGCTAAAGCAAAACAAAGTGACAAACACCTTTTTGTTTGGTTACATAAAACAGGTTGCGGATATTGTGAAAATATGCGAGAGTTTACACTTGAAAATGAGGTAATAGCTGAATATGTAAAGAGGCATTTTATTTTTGAACATATCAATGTCTCAGAAAATGATACAGTCAAATATCAGGATTTTATAGGAAATTCTCAAGATTTTGTTGAGGAGATAGGGTATAACTTTTACCCAAGCTCCTTGTTCTTTGATGAATCGGGTGAAATTATAATTGCAGAAGTTGGATTCGTAGATACTAAAAAGAATCCAAATGAAGAGCATATGTATAAAATACTTAATTTTGTTAATTCTAAGATCTATAAAAATATAGACTTTATTGATTATAAATATGATGTACAAGAGGAGTTCTAATGCAAGATTGTGATGATGGTTTAGTTTTAGGACTTTTTCTCTCACTTAGTGGTGGAGAAAGAGTAAACACTAATGAGATAGAAGTAGATACAAATGGAATAGTAGATGATAAGTTTTATGGTAAGGATCAAACACGATCAATACTTGTTAGTTCAGAAGATAGCTATAAGATAGCAAAAGTAAATAGTATAGATATTCAACATGGCTCTTTAGGGGAAAATATTATAGTCTCAATAAACCCTTATAGTCTAAGTGGAGGAGATAAACTTTTAATTGGCGAGGTTGAATTAGAGATTACACAAAACTGTACCATCTGTAACTCTTTGGCAAAAGTGGATAAAAATCTTCCCAAGATTTTAAAGAGTGATAGAGGAATTTTTGCTAAAGCTATTAAGAGTGGGAAAATTAGAAAAGGTGATATAGTAAAAGTTTTAAAATATTAATATTCTTTATATATTTACAAAGAATATGATAAAATTGTGATGAATGAAAAAAAAGGTTTCAAAGAAGGAGAAACAATGAGAAAAATTTATAGTATGTTAATGGCTGCGTTTGTAGCTTTAACTATGGCAGCATGTGGTGCTACTTCAGCTGCACCAGCAGTTGCTAAACAACCTGCTAAGCCACAAAATGTACAGGTGTTTACAGCAGATAACAAAGATGGAAAAATTACTCCTAAAGTTATCTCAAATACAATGCATGAACTAGGTTTAGTTACAGCAGGTAATAATGATATGAATAAACCGTTTATGTCAAGATTTAAGAAGACACACTACAAGACATATAACCTTGCTATGTTTCAAAATGATGCTTTAACATTAGCATTAATTAAAAAATATCCTAACTTTGGTGCTTTATCTCCACTGACTATGTCTATATGGTCTGAAGGTGATACAATGAATGTTGCTACTTTAACTTTAGATGGTATGTCAAGAGCAAGTGGTATTCCTATTACTGATCCGGATTTAGTAGCGTATGCGGCACTTATTACTAAAGGTTTAAAAGCAGCTATGCCTAATGGCTCATTTAAATTTTTAGATCATGATATTAAGTTTCCAAATAAAACATTTGCTATAACTTTTGAAATGGAAGTTGGAGAAGATGAAGACCTTGAAGAGTTTAAAGAAAATTTTGAATCAGAGTTTGAAGGTGAAATGGAGCCTTTAGGTTTCTTGATGCCTAACTATAGTAACTTACAAGAAGAATTATTTGAACCATCTGGATATACAGAGTATGATTTTTATTCTACTTACTCTATATGTAAATTTGATGTAATTTTCCCTGTATCTAAATTACATCCAGAGGCGGGTGCTTATGCTCCATGTTCAATGTATTTTTATAAGAAAAAAGGTGAAGATAAAATGGTTGTTGGTTACTTAGGTGTTGATAACTGGATTACTACTCTTGATATTGCAGATGAAGAATCTACAAAGCCATTATATGAAGCTCAAGGGATGATAAATAACATTCTTAAAGAGATGACTGAATAATAAATTATCTCTCTTATTAAACTCGCTATAAGCGGGTTTAATATCCTCACAATAATTATAACTCCCCAATTAAAAAGGTATAAATAATGAAAAAATTCAAAACAATATTAAATTTATTGCTATTCTCTAGCTCTATTCTTTTAGCTTCAGCAACCGAATTTACTCCAAGTAACAATGAAAAACTTGCTGTAGAATATACCTTAGATACAACAGAAGTGGATTTTGATAAGAAGTTTTTTGAGTTTACAAAAAAGCCTTTGGAAGATATAGGTTTTTTTGTAAATGATCCACATCATAATGTGAATGCTGTGTATGAGAAACAAGTTGGTAAAACTTCACTGAGTCAATTAGCTTTTTCATCTATGGTAAGTGATGATAAGGCAAGACCTTTGTTAAATGTTGATCCTAGAATTGGTGGGTTTACACCATTTAACTTAGTTATTTATAGAAAGCTCTCAGATATGAAAACTGTAATAACTCATATAACACCAGAAGCGGCATTGGATGTTTTACAGATTACTGATACTACGGTAAAAGATCAATTTACAAAAATGTTTAATCCTTTAGATGAGAAGATTGAAAAAACATTTCCAAATGCTAAAAAATCTTATACTAAAGTTCACGGTGTAGCTAAAAATAGCATGATGAACTTTGAGATCCCTTTTGAAGAACCTGAAGATATAGATGAGTTTTTTGATGATTTTCAAGAAAAATTTGAGTCTACATTTGAGCATAAAGGGTATATTATTGCTGGGTTTTACAATATGAAATACAGTCTCAACAGTGAAGAGGATATTATGCCTGGATATGATCAATTTGTTGTTTGGTCGTTGTGTCACATACCATTTTCATATACTATATTTGACGGGGCAAATCCTATCCCTCAAGCTGCAATTTTTGCACCATGTTCAATGTATGCTTATGTAAAAAAAGGTGAAAACAAAATAGTAATAGGGATGCCAACACTTAATGCTTGGGCTGTAGCGCTTGGAATTACAGATAAAGAAAAAATAGCTAAAATCAATCAGTTAGATACTGAGATTCCAGCTCTTATACATAGCTTAGGTGGAGTTGATACTTCAAATGCTAATCCTCTTAGATAATAAAATTTATTTTTTATTATCTATTGCACCTTTTGCAGATTTAATTGCAGAGTCAAGAGCTACTCTTGCTACACTCCAAGCTTGTTTACCCATTCTTTTTGCCTCTTGTGCAGTTTGAGACTTCATCGCACTATCAGCTCTTTGTACTGCGCTTTTTGCAAGTGTTGAAAATCTTGCTTTCATAACTTCTGCGGTTTCTTTTGAAATTTTTACTAACTCATCAAGATCATATTTCATACTTTTATTTATCTCTTGAAGTGCTTTTTGAATATTAGGAGAACTTTCATCCGCTTGTGTTTGTACAACTTGTGAAAATAAAATATCAGACTGGTTGAGATCTTCTATAATAGTATCATAGTCTTCTATTAGGATATGTTTTGCCTCAACAGGTATAAATGCTAAACGTTGTTTAAATCTATCTATAGAGTGTACTAGACCAATTCTCATACCCTTTAGTGTTGGTTCAAGTATATCTTTAGCACGTGTAGGCGTAGCTTCAGCTATATCAATTGAAGCTTGAAGAATTGTAGAGAGTATTTTTCTTACACGTATTGTGTTGAGTGATCCCTCTTTGATTGCTTCAAAAGTTAACTCTTTTATAACCTCTTCAATTGTTTCCTCAATTTCACCATCTGTATCTTTTTCCAAGGTTGTGATAATTGCGGACTCTACCATTTCACCTAGTAGGTCAAAAAGATCAATAGATTGTAGTTTAATCTGGTGAAGACTGGAGAGGACTTTAAGATTGTCTTCCTCTTTTGCTATAGCTGACTCAATTGCATTAAATACATTATATTTAGATTCTTGCAACTGAAGCGATTTTCTCTCTAAACTTCTCTCAATCTGCTCTTTTTGTGCTAACAAGGTTTCAACTTCATCGTGTAAAGCATTAGTCTCAATATCTAAGATAGTTGTTGCTACAGTTTTGACTTCATGTAGAGATAAATCATTTATATTTTTATACCATTCACTATGAAGATGCTTAAGGATATCATCTACTCTTTCATCAACATTAGTTAACTCTAATTTATATGAGTTTTTTAAATCTCTTTGTAGTTTTTCTAATTCCATATCATATCCTTTAGTTAAAGTACCATTTTGATGTTTTGGTGCGCTTTAAGTGCTTCGTAAATAAATGTTCTTTCATCTTCGTTGGTTACAACCAAATCTAGGTTCATACTTACATATTTACCTGTTTTACTAGAGTTTGAGTGGTTTAGGCTATGCTCTCTTTCTAATATTACCTCATGGATAGCTTTTTGTATAGCTTCTTTTTCGTGTCCTATAAGTTTGTAAGTCCATGAACAAGGGTATACAAGTTCAACTTTATCTTTTCTATCGTTTAAAATCTCCACTTTTGCCTCCTGATTTTTCTTCTAGTTGGATTTGATGGATAATCATCCCTTTATCTATAGCTTTAACCATATCGTATATTGTTAGTAGTCCTATGCTGGTGCCAGTGAGAGCTTCCATCTCTACACCTGTTTGTCCTGTAAGTTTTGCAGTCACTGTAAGTTTAAAGCCTGGTAGATCTACTAGCTCCTCTATATCACAGTTTATGCCGCTTAGGTTAAGAGGGTGGCACATAGGGATTAAATCGCTTGTTTTTTTCGTCCCCATAATAGCTGCTATGACAGCAGTCTGTAGAACTGGTCCCTTTTTTGTTTTCTCTGACACAATGGCGTCATACGCTTCTTGTGACATCTCTATTTTACCACTGGCAACAGCAACTCTTGTAGTTTGGTCTTTATCTGAAACATCAACCATTTTAGGTCTTTGATTCTCATCTAAATGTGTTAAATTCATTATGCACTTTTTTATTTATATTTTTAATATTATAGCTAAGTGTGTTAAATAAGTGTTAGTGCTTTTTGATATTCGTGAGGATGATTGAGGTTTAGAAAAGGGGATTCATTTTCAAAATGAAGATAGTCGGTATTAGAGTTTTTGAGTAGGTAGCCTAGTTTGTGATTATTTTCTTGAGCCATTTTCAAGAACTTATTTTCTAAAGAACGGTGATATATACCACACATTGGTTGTATCCCTGAATCTGTTGAAGCTATAATGGCGTCAAGATCCACTTTGTCATGCTTTATGAGTCTACAAACCTCCGTGTAACTAATGAAAGGGGTATCTACACTTATGACAAAAAATCTTTCATCTGGAAGCTGTTTATAGACTGAAATAAATCCTGCTGTTGGAGCATAAGTATTAGAGTTTTTTAAATCTTCGATAAAGTTTGCTTGAAAATCAAATTTATCTTTATTCTTGCATGAGATATATACATTTGTAAAAATTTTTTGAAGTTTTGTGAGTTGATACTCTGTGAGTGTAGGAGACTTGTCAAATGGGAGAAGAGATTTATCTTCTCCCATTCGAGAACTTTTACCACCTGCGAAGATTATGCAAGGTATATCAAACATTAAGTTATTTAACGATTTCTATCTCAATTCTTCTATTTTGAGCTTGTCCATCTTTTGTTTTATTGCTAGCAATTGGAGAAGACTCACCTTTGCCCTCTGTAGTTAATCTTGTAGCATCAATACCCTCTTTAATGATAACAGCTTTTACAGCTTCAGCTCTCTTTAGAGAAAGTTTTTGATTGTAAGCTTTTGGACCAATTGAATCTGTATGACCCACTATATTTGCTTTATAGTCAGTATGGTCATTCATAAATAAGACATATTCTTTTACATGTGCATAATTTTTTTCATTTACTTCTGCTGAATCAAATTCGAAAGTAACTGGCAAATTCACTAACTCTGCACAACCATTTATGTCTACCTTTGTAACATTTTTAGAAGTGTTTGGACAAAGATCGGCTGCATTTAAAATTCCGTCTGCATCATCATCTCCATCTATAAAACAACCATTCTCATCTACTTTAACACCAGCTTTACTTGCTGGACACTTATCTTTAGAATTTGTGATGCCATCATTGTCATCATCACCATCAACAACTAGTGGTGCAGCTACAATGGCAGGGGCAGCTTTTTTTGGCGCAGCTTTTTTTGGTTCTTCTGCAATTACTGTTGGAGTTTTTTCCCAAAAAGGGATAGTGATACCAGCTAAAAGTGCTAAGTTTCCATCATAAGTAGTACCATTGTTTTTTGCAATATATACAGCTTCTAATTTAAGTGCTAATGTTTCCGCAAAAGGAATTTTAACACCAGCACCAGCATTTAGAAATAAACCTTGCTCAGTTGCATCATGTGGATCATCCATATGATCAAATCCTAAACCCGCTTTTACTAAAGGAGTAAAAGAATCAAAGCCTTCAAATTCATATACACCATTAATTGCTGTACGGATCACTGTTGTGTCTGCATAATCAACGTAACCTGGGATAGTTTCAAAATCAGCTAACGAGTACATAAAAGAAGCCTCAGGCTTGATTGGAAAATCAAAACCATTATATTGAAGTTCTGCACCTACAATACCAAAATTTTGAAGAGGAATTTTTCCTCCAACTAAATCATAGCCAACTTGTGGTGTAAGTTCTAGGTTGTACTCTGTTGCAAAAGTTAAAGAACTTGCTAAAAGAGCAGAGAGTAGTAAAGTTTTTTTCATAGATATTGTCCTTGAATTATATATTGTGATTATACACTATTAAAGTGAGAAAATAGTGTTCTTATTTTCTCGGATCTGAAATATAACCTGTAATAGCAGAAATTGCAGCAACTGCAGAGTTTGCTAGGTATACTTTTGAACTGCGACTCCCCATTCTTCCAACAAAGTTTCTGTTTGTTGTTGAGATTGCAACCTCTTCATCACCTAAAATTCCCATATATCCACCAAGACAAGCACCACATGTAGGATTACTTACGACACCACCAGCATCTACTATTATGTCAATATAACCAAGTTTATTTGCTTCTCTTAGTATCTTTTGTGTACCCGGAGTTACAATAAGGCGAACATCATCATGAACTTTTTTCCCCTCAAGTATCTCGGCTGCAACTTTTAAATCAGCTAAACGCCCATTTGTACATGAACCGATAAATGCTTGATCAACTTTGATCTTATCAGATACAGCTTGAGTGATGCTGTGCCCATTTGATGGTAAAAATGGATATGCTATAACAGGCTCTAAGGCTGCTACATCTATCTCTAAAACTTGTGAATAAACTGCATCTTCATCTGAATAATGAATACGGGGCTCACGTGCTAAGTTTTTATCAGCTAAAAACTCTTTAGTGATATCATCATAAGCTACAATTCCACTTTTTGCTCCAGCTTCAATAGCCATATTACACATTGAGAATCTATCATCCATACTTAGGTGAGAGATTGTACTTCCTGTAAACTCTAAAGTTTTGTACAGAGCACCATCAACACCAATCATACGGATAATCTCTAAGATAATATCTTTACCAGTTGTATACTTGTTTGGTTTTCCGCTAAGAACAACTTTGATAGATTCTGGAACTTTAAACCAGTTTCCACCTGTGATCATAGCAAATGCTAGGTCAGTTGAACCCATACCTGTTGAAAACGCACCAAGTGCACCGTGAGTACATGTATGTGAGTCTGCACCAATAATTACATCACCAGGAACAACAAGCCCTTTTTCTGGTAAAAGAGCGTGTTCAATCCCCATATCTTTTTCATCAAAAAAGTTTTTAAGATTGTGTTTTTTAGCAAAATCACGAGAGATTCTTGCCTGATTCGCTGATGCTATATCTTTAGCAGGGATAAAGTGGTCAAGAACTATAGAAAATCCATCAGGATTAGCAAGTTTTTCTGCACCGCTAAGATTAAATGCACTTATTGAGATTGGAGTAGTGATGTCATTTCCGATAACCATATCAATGTTTGAGCGGATAATCTCACCCGCAAATACTGGTTTGCCAACATGCTCGGAAAATATTTTTTCAGTTATAGTTTGAGCCATAAATAGTCCTTAAAGTATAATCAATTTCGCGATTATACCATTTAAGGTTTAAAGTTATGGCACCTAAATAATGTTAGTTTCCAAATACCTGCTTTAAAAGGGAAGTTGTTTGTGCTAAAGAATCAGTTCTAATCTCAGACTCTTTTTTTGCAATCATTTTAAACAAACCATCAATCGCTTTGTCTGTTACATAAGCATCGATATCTTTGTCCGAATCAGGAAGATAAGAATCAACTCCAAACTGTTTTGCATACCCCATAACTTTTGAATTTTCAACGAAATCCTTTGCATTAGATTTATAGTATTTATTGAAACTGTCATAGTAAGTTGCCACTTTATTTTCTTGCATACTCTCTTTAATAATTGGTGAAATCATCTTTTGTAAAGAGCTATTTGTATTTTTTTGAAAATAATCAGTAGCTGCATTCTTATCACCTGCCAGGATTGTTTTTGCATCATCTAAAGTCATTTTCTCAATGGCGTCAGCAAAAATAACAGCTGTTTTAGGTGCTGCTTTTGTAGCTGCATTATTCATCGACATAATTAAATCATCTGCAATTTTCCCTCCTCCAGCTTTTCTAACAAGTGATTCAACTTTTTGTAAGTTTTTAGGTAAAGGGATTTTTGCATTTTTCAAATACCCATCTTTTGCACCTAACTCCTTAACACCATACTCTACACCAACCTGAAGAGCTTCTTTGAGACCACTTGAAACAATATTGTCACTTAGGTTTGAGTTTTTTGTTTTCGTATTTGTAGAACTTTTATCGGTTTGTGAAGTTACATCGACTGCACTTTGCATCAAACCTCCAATATCGATTCCAAAGGCTAGTGTAGTACTTAAAAGTAAGCTTATTATTAGTGATTTTTTTCTCATGTTTTCATCCTTCTAGTTTATATTGTATATTTAAGAGCTTTTTTTGTAAATTCTATAGAGCAAAAGAACATAGCGACAAAAATAGGATTGATCTTTACATAATCCTCTTCAATAGTTTCAAAAATCTTAAAGTCAAAGCCACCACCATTTGTAGTATCTTTTGGAGTTACAACAAATTCAACAGGTGCTAAAGTCTTTACCATGTTAAGAATTTTTTTTCTCTTTTTAGCGTTGTCATTGTTAAGAATGTTAAAATCTGGGTCTTCTGAACTCTTGTGAGCCAGAAGTATCTCTTCTAAAACTTCAAACTTATCTTTAAAAACAGTTTTGTTCCATTCTATGCGAGTTAGTTCGGATTCAATTTTACAAGCTTTAAATATCAGGGGATGTGGTTTTTGCTCTTTCATCGCTTCCATAAGAGCTAAAAGAAAATTAGTTCCACCAATATTCTCAGCAGCCTTAACCATAAATAGATGGATTAAAGCTTTTGTTTCTTCTGTTTGTTTATTAAAGTTGCACATATATATTCCTCATGTTTGCTCAAATTGTAGTTGATTATAGAAACGGATTTTAGCATACTTTAGAGTATTTAAATGATTATTGCAATAAAATGGTAACTGAAACAACTATTAAGTGAGATACAAAATCAGTTTCGCTTAAGCGATACATAATCACAAAGGTATTATGATTCAAAAATCAAAAGAGGACAAAAATTGTCTTATTTAAAAAATGGGTGTTGATTCATCCTAAATTAAGAGGTAAAAATGCAAGTATATTTAGATAACAACGCGACTACAATGTGTGATCCATTGGTTGTTGAAGCAATGCAACCTTATTTTAGTGAGCTTTATGGTAACCCTAACTCACTCCATAAGTTTGGAACGGCGTCACATCCGGCACTTTCAAATGCTATTAATCAGGTTTACGCTGGGATTAATGCAAGTGATAATGATGATATAGTATTTACATCATGTGCGACAGAGTCAAACAACTGGGTTTTAAAATCTGTTTGGACTGATCATATACTACATGGAAATAAAAATCATATAGTAACTACAGAGGTTGAACACCCATCTGTTCTTTCAACTTGTAAATGGTTGGAAGATCAAGGTGTAAAAGTTACATACCTTCCTGTAAATGATCAAGGTACAGTTGAAGCACATACAGTAAAGAGCTTTATTACGGAAAAAACTGCATTAGTATCTGTTATGTGGGCATCAAATGAAACAGGGATGATTAATCCTATTCAAGAGATTGGTGAAATTTGTAAAGAAAAAGGTGTTCTTTTTCATTCAGACGGTGTACAAGCAGTTGGTAAGATCCCAGTAGATGTACAAAAAACACATATAGACTTCATGTCTTTTTCAGCACATAAGTTTCATGGTCCAAAAGGTGTAGGTGGTCTTTTCATTAAAGATTCACAAGCTTTGACGCCATTAATGCATGGTGGTGAACATATGGGTGGACGCCGTTCAGGTACGTTAAATGTTCCGTATATTATTGGTATGGGTAAAGCGATGGAGCTTGCTACATCAAATATGCTAGATACTATGGCAAAAATCAGAGCTAAACGTGATCGTTTAGAGGATGCGCTTTTAGAATTAAGCGATACTTTTACAGTTGGTGACCGTACAAACCGTACACCAAATACAATCCTTATATCTATTAAAGGTGTTGAGGGTGAAGGTATGCTTTGGGATTTGAATAATGGTCAAATTGGAGCTTCAACTGGTTCAGCATGTGCTTCTGAAGATTTAGAAGCAAACACTGTTATGTTAGCAATCGGTGCAGATAATGAACTTGCTCATACAGGTATCCGTTTAAGTCTTTCAAGGTTTACAACAGATGCTGAGATTGATTATACGATAGCGCATTTTAAAGGTGCAGTTGAAAGATTAAGAAATATCTCTTCTTCTTTTGCAAAGCAAAAACCAACAGCAGGTGGAGAGGTTCAAGAGTGTGAACTTCACCATCACTAAAATAAATTAATAAATATAAATAAAGGAGAATATTATGGCAAAAGCTGATATGTTAGGCGAATCTTTATGGGATGCTTACTCAAACAAAGTTACGACATTAATGAACAACCCTCAACACCAAGGTGAAATCTTTGAGAGTGAGGCAGAGGAGCGTGGTCACAAACTTATAGTTGCTGATTTTGGTGCAGAATCTTGTGGAGATGCTGTTCGTTTATACTGGGAGATTGATCCTAAAAATGACACAATTATAAACTCAAAGTTTAAGTCTTTTGGTTGTGGTACAGCTATCGCATCATCTGATGTAATGACTGAGCTTTGTATTGGTAAAACAGTTGATGAGGCTGTAAAAATTACAAATATCGATGTTGAACTTGCACTTCGTGATACACCAGATGTTCCTGCTGTTCCACCACAAAAAATGCACTGTTCTGTTATGGCTTACGATGTAATTAAAAAAGCTGCTGGACTCTACAAGGGTGTAGATGCATCTAGTTTTGAAACTGAAATTATTGTTTGTGAATGTGCTCGTGTATCTTTAAGTACACTTCAAGAGGTTATTAAACTTAATGATCTTAAAACTGTTGAGCAGATCACTGACTATACAAAAGCTGGTGGATTCTGTAAGTCTTGTATCAAACCAGGTGGACATGAAGCTATGGATTACTACCTAGTAGATATCTTAGCAGACACTCGTAAAGAGATGGATGAAGAGAAGATGCGTGCAGCAGCTGATGCTGGTAGTGCAGGTAACTTTGAAGAGATGACTCTTGTGCAACAAATTAAAGCAGTTGACGCCATTGTAGATGAGAATGTACGTCAATTCTTAGTAATGGATGGTGGAGATATGGAAGTTATCGATATCAAATCTAGTGATGAGTATATCGATATCTATATCAGATATTTAGGTGCATGTAATGGTTGTGCTTCAAGTTCAACGGGAACTCTTTATGCAATCGAATCAACACTAAAAGAAAAACTATCAGGTAAAATCAGAGTTTTACCAATCTAATTTCATAAACCTCTTTTTGAGGTTTATATTTTCCCTTTTTAAACCCTTATTTTTTGGTATCTTGTGATACACTCCCATTTATGTATGAAAACCTTTATGCTCAAATAGCCGATGCCCTTGTTGAAGATGGATATATTGTTATAGAAAATGCCTTAGATGAGTATATCGCAAAAACTCTATCAGAACTTGTAATAAAAGAGGAAGGGTTTAAAAAAGCGGGTATATCTTCTGCCTCAGATCTTCACGTGAATCCTTTAATTCGTAGAGATAGTATCAGGTGGCTAAATGAAGATAACGCTGTTCAAACTATATTTTTAGCAATTTTAGAAGCGCTTCGAGGGTACTTGAATCGCTCTTTATATCTGGGACTTAAATATAATGAATCTCATTTTGCTATCTACTATGAAGGTGATTTCTATGAAAAACATTTCGATACTTTTAAAAACTCTAAAAACCGTGTAGTAACTGTAGTATATTATCTTAACGAAAATTGGGATCAGAACAATGGTGGTGAGTTAATAATTTATGATAAAGATGACAAGGTTTTAAAAACAGTAATTCCAAATGCAAATACATTAGTAGTTTTTATGAGTGAAGATTTTGCTCATGAAGTTTTACCAACTAAGGTAAAGCGTTATTCTATAGCAGGTTGGTATAGAGTCGATTAAAAGTGTATACCCAATTAGTACAGTTTAAAAAATGAACTGTCCGACTCAACAATTATCCTCTAAACATTGAGTATACAAGGATGATTATACTATGAACTAGTGTGAATTTAGTGTAAAAACTGATGCTTTATTAATCTATAGAGAGATACCTTGTAATTTTGGAACGTTTTTTACTCCTTAACTATCCTATTTATTAAAAGAGAACACAGTATTACTTTAATTAATAGCTAATTCATACGAGAGAGGTTATACTTTCCCCTATGAGTAAAATATCTTACATAAAACTAGGCGCAACTCTATTTGTCCCTGCTATGCACAAAAGTCTTCAAGAGATTACTAATGAACACAAATATCCAGAACTTAAGAGCGTAGTTATAGATACGGAAGATGGAATTAAAGCATCGCAGCTTGATGAAGCCTATGAGAAAATAAAAAAATTGCTAAAAAACTTTGTAAAATCAAAACTTTTAATTTTCATAAGAGTCAGGAATACTCAGGTTTTAGAAAAACTTTTGGCTTTTAAAAACATCGAAAAAATAGATGGTTTTTTATTAGCAAAATTTTCTCTTGCAAATGCCCAAAACTATATGGGTCTTTTAAAAAATACGCACTATGCAATTATGCCAAGCATAGAAGGGGAAGAGCTTTTTAATCATGCTCAGCTACATGAACTAAAAGAGCTCTTACTCAAAGATAAAGAAAAAATAGTATTAATACGTTATGGTTTAGAGGATATGTTAAGGCAATTAGGTATGCGACGAGAGTGTGATGAAAGTGTGTTTGATATTTGTGTAACTGCTTCTGTTTTAGGCAATTTCATCGCCACATTTAAAAGTGCTGGTTTCGCTGTAAGTGGAGGCGTTTACCCCTGTTTTAAAGATAAAGAGGGTTTTGTAAAAGATGTTAAGCGTGATTTGAAAGAGGGACTGTTTTCAAAAACTATTATTCATCCCTCTCAAATAGAGATTATAAACGAGCTTTATAAAGTGAGTGAAGAGGAGCTTAAAGAAGCAGTTGAAATTACCCAACATACTGATGGTGTATTTGGACAAAACTCCAAGATGGCAGAAGTGAAAACCATGACGCCATATTCAAAAGAGATTATCTTAAGAGCAAAAGAGTATGGGGTCTTAACACTCCCATAAAAGAGCAAAGTCTTCTATACTTATATCTGCTCTTCTTGGTTTTATAATAAGTGGAGTGATTTCAAAATTTTCAATCTGAAACTCTGCTTCTATTTTTTCAATATCCTCTTGAAGTGCATCTTCTAACTCTTTTACATCAAGCTCTAAGTCATCTATGAGGGCTTGTGTGTTTTTAACATCATTGCGCTCTTTAAAAACTGATTTTCCCTTTTTAAGTGAAGAAGCACCTTTAGAGATGGTTGAAGCGCTCAATGTTTTTTTACCAAAAAATGCACTTATAAGTGTCATGCCTATTCCTAAAACTGTATCGGTAATTTTGGAACTTACATCAGATTCTTCCTTCTGAAGTTTCATCTGAAGTCTTGTAAATTTGTCTTCAAAAGTTTT
>Ga0193965_1000388_pt1 | contig 14390 bp, 14 predicted proteins | sample FB_8_MG_FD_140330 | JGI IMG/M metagenome (GOLD analysis project Ga0193965, IMG submission 140330) | Microbial mat bacterial communities from the Broadkill River, Lewes, Delaware, United States - FB_8_MG | ecosystem: Environmental > Aquatic > Freshwater > River > Microbial mats | place: USA... | reverse complement strand
TTCTCTCCAGAGCGTGAGATGATGCAAGCTGCAATTGATACTACACAAAAGTATGTTCAAGGAAATGTAAAACTAAAACTTTACAAAGGAAATGTAGAGGTTGTAGGAAGAGAATCAGATATGTCATTATACTCTGAGGAACACTCAACATTTGAAGAGGATGAAGTGTATAATCAAAAAGATGCAGAAGGTTTTATTAGATTAAATGCTCTAAGAAGAATTATTGCTGGTAAAAAAAGAAAAATATAATTAGTACAATAAAATAAAACAAAGGAATAACAAATGATGAAAATTGATATGAACTCACCAGAATTTCAAGAAAGAATGGAAAAAACTATAAAATTTACAGATAAAGTATGTGAATCTCGTGGTTGGGAATATAACCCTCAAGTTGAAGTGAACGAAGGTGTTCAGATGGGTCTTGCTCGTAATAAAATGATGTACAATAAACTATTTTGTCCATGTTTTATGGTTGAAGAGGTTGATGGAAAACCACAAAGTGTTGATAATAGAATCTGCCCTTGTAAACCAGCAATTGAAAAAGAGATTCCTGAAGTTGGTGCTTGTCACTGTGGAATTTTCTGTACACCAGAGTTTGCAGCAGCAAAGAGAATCGAACTTGGAATGGAAGAGGTGGTTCATACTCACTCTCGTGGATTAACACAAGAGGAATGTACACAACTTGTTGCTCAGTCTGAATTAGATGGTGATGAGTTAACTGCATTGTTAGAAGCGAGAGAACTAGGTATGGTTGAATTTAAACTTGTTGATGTTCGTGAGCATATGGAATGGCAAATGGGTCATATCAAAGGTGCTGATTTACTTGTTCCAACAAGTAGTTTTTATCAAGCATTAGAGGAAGCTAAATTAGACAAAGATGAAAATATTATTGTTTATTGTCATGTTGGTAGTCGTTCAGCTCATGTTGCTAGAATTATGCAAAGTCAAGGTTTCTCTAAAATTGGAAACTTAACACATGGTATTGTTTCTTATGGTGGCGAAAAAGAGAGATAGATAGCTGTTTATATACAAAAAACAGAAAAAAACTAAGGATAAAATAATGAAAGTATTATTAATTAAAGATGTAAAAAGTTTAGGTAAAGCTGGTGAGGTAAAAGAGGTAAAGGATGGTTATGGAAAAAACTTTCTTATCGGAAAAGGTTTTGCTAAACACGCAACTGAAGAGATATTAGCACAACATAAAGCTGATGAAGCAAAAAAAGCTGCTGATGAAGCAAGTGAGATTGAAAAATTAAAAGAGATGGCTGTAAAACTTGATAAAGCAGAAATTATTATCACTAAAAAACTAGGTCAAAATGGTCACCTTTTTGGTGCTATCACAAAAGATGAGGTTGCAAGTGCTTTACTTGAACAACATGGTATTGAGATTGATAAAAAACATATTACTGATAAAGTAGCTATAAAAACTATTGGTGAGCACGATTTAGATTTAAAACTAGGTCATGCTATTCATGCAACACTTCATGTGGATGTTCAAGGAGAATAGATTTGTTTGATGCTACAACAATACTTGCTTATAAAGGCAAAAATAAAGCTGTAATAGGTGGAGATGGGCAAGTAACTTTTGGAGATTCTGTACTTAAAGGGAATGCTACTAAAATTAGAACACTTCATAATGGAAAAATTTTAGCTGGATTTGCTGGAAGTACAGCAGATGCTTTTAATCTTTTTGATATGTTTGAAGAGTTTTTAGAAGAGAAAAAAGGTGATATTTTAAAATCGGTTGTAGAGTTTTCTAAAGCGTGGAGAAAAGATAAAGTTCTCCGTCGCTTAGAAGCTATGATGATTGTTTTAAATAATGACCATATTTTTATACTTACAGGAAATGGTGATGTTGTAGAGCCTGAAGATGGACAAATCGCTTCAATAGGAAGTGGTGGAAACTATGCAATATCGGCAGCAAGAGCTTTAAAAAAACATACTGAAATGGATGAAGAGGAGCTTGTAAAAGAATCTTTAAGCATTGCAGGTGATTTGTGTATATATACGAATCATAATATTAAAACACTTACATTAGAAGAGGGCAAATAATGAATTTAACACCAAAAGAGATAGTACAATATTTAGATAAATATGTGATTTCTCAGCGTGATGCTAAAAAAACTATTGCTCTAGCACTTAGAACTAGATATAGAAGAATGCAACTCTCAGAAGAACTTCAAAATGAGATTATGCCTAAAAATATTCTTATGATAGGTTCTACGGGTGTTGGTAAAACTGAAATATCTCGCCGTTTAGCAAAGATGATGAAAGTTCCTTTTATAAAAGTAGAAGCATCAAAATATACTGAAGTGGGTTTTGTTGGTCGTGATGTAGAATCTATGATTAGAGATTTAGTTGTAAACTCTATCTCAATTGTAAAAGCTGAACAAGAGGAAAAAAACGAAAAAAAAATAGAAAACTATGTAATAAATAAAATAGTTGAAAAACTTCTTCCTCCACTTCCAGAATCTGCTAGTGAGAGCAAAAAAGATGATTATCAAAGATTATTGGCTTCAATGGAGAAAAAAGTAATTGATGGTGATATGGATGAAAAAATTATAGAGATTGAGTTTGATAAAACAAACATAGAGTTCAATGACACAAATATGCCACCAGAGATGGCAAAAGTTCAAGAGAGTTTTTCTAAAATTTTTGAAACTATGAGTAAAGAAGAGAAGAAAAAAGAGGTTACAGTTAAAGATGCAAAATCGCTTTTAAAAACAGAAGCTGCATCTAAACTTCTTGATATGACAGCGATAAATGCAGAAGCTCTAAGACGCGCTGAAGATGGTGGAATTATTTTTCTTGATGAGATTGATAAGATTGCTATAAGTGCAAAATCTCAAGGGAGAAATGATCCAAGTAAAGAGGGTGTTCAAAGAGATTTGCTTCCTATAGTTGAGGGGAGCAGTGTGACTACTAAATATGGTGTTATCAATACTGACCATATTCTTTTTATTGCAGCTGGAGCATTTCATCTAACAAAACCAAGTGATTTAATACCTGAACTTCAAGGAAGATTTCCACTTAGAGTTGAGTTAGAACCTTTAACAGAAGATACTCTTTATCAGATTCTTACACAAACTCAAAACTCATTACTTAAACAGTATAAGGCACTTTTAGGTGTTGAGGGGATGGAACTTGTATTTGAAGATGAAGCGATTAGAGCAATTGCAAAACTTTCCCACCGTGCAAATGAGATAACAGAAGATATTGGGGCAAGAAGATTGCACACAGTTCTTGAAAAAGTACTTGAAGAGGTAAGTTTCGACGCTGATGAACATGCAGGTCAAGAGTTTAAAATAACTGCTGAACTTGTACATGAAAAACTAGATATGGTTGTTGAAGATGATGACCTATCTCGTTATATATTATAATTATTAAATAAAGGTTTATTAATGACAAAAGCTGGTTTCGTTTCTTTAATTGGTCGTCCAAATGCTGGGAAAAGTACACTTATGAATTCACTTTTAGGTGAAAAAATTGCTATGGTTTCTCAAAAAGCAAATGCAACAAGAAGAAGATCTAACGCTATAGTGATGTATGAAGATACACAAATTATATTTGTAGATACTCCTGGATTGCACGAAAGAGAGAAGATTCTAAATCAGTATATGCTTGATGAGGCGCTGAAAGCTATGGGTGATTGTGATTTAATCGTTTATTTAGCACCAGTGACTGATTCTGTTGAACATTATGAAAAGTTTTTAAAACTGAATGATGGGAAAGTGAAGCATATCATTGTTATTAGTAAAATTGATCAAGTATCACAAGATAAACTCTTTAAAAGAATCAATTCTTATGCTCCTTATTCTGATCAATTTGAAGCTTTGATTCCAGTTGCTATCCCTAAAAAAATGGGACATGATGAGCTACTAAAAGTTATATCTCAAAACCTTCCAGATTCTCCATATCTTTTTGATCCAGATGATTTAACAAGTGAACTTGTTCGTGATATTTATGCTGGTTTTATCCGTGAGGGAATTTTTGAAAATGTAAGTGATGAGGTTCCTTATGAAGCTGATGTTATTATCGATTCTATAGAAGAGGATCATAATTTAGATAAAATTTATGCAACTATCATTATTGAAAAAGAATCTCAAAAAGGTATTATTATTGGTAAAGGTGGCGAATCTATTAAAAGAATCGGTAGGTCTGCAAGAGAAAAAATAGAGAGACTAAGCACTAAAAAAGCTTACTTAAACTTACAAGTAAGTGTAAAAAAAGGGTGGACAAAAGATAAAGCCTTTTTAGAAGAGATAGGGTACAAATCTTGAAGATACTACTTTTAATATTTATAACTTTATCATTATATGCAAATAGCATCTTAGATAATTATAGAATCAATGGTATAGATGCTATTGAAAAGCAGATGGATTTAGAACTCACAAGAGAGAGTTATTGGAATAACTATCTTAAAGATAAAGATATTTCATTTGGATATATAGAAAATTATTCCTCTATCCTTGCATGTAATAAAGAAAAATCTATACTTAGTTTATATAAAAAAGATACAAATAATAACTTTGAGTTTAAAAAAGATTATGACGCTTTTACTGGTAAGGTTAAAGGTGATAAACTCAGAGAGGGTGATTTAAAAACACCTATAGGGATTTATAATATTACAAAAAAAATCTCAAAACTAGATTCTTTTTATGGTCCACTAGCATTTGTAACTTCATACCCAAACTCTTATGATAAGTATAGAGGTAAAAATGGTTCTGGAATATGGATTCATGGTTTACCAACAGAACAAGAGAGAGATGAATTTACAAGAGGTTGTATAGCTATTGATAACAATAATATCAAATGTTTAAGTAAAAGAATCGATTTTGAAAAAACTTTGATAATTATAAATCAAACTGAACCTAAAACTAACTCTTCAAAAGAGACTATCGCATCACTACTTACACAACTCTATAAATGGAGATACTCTTGGTTGTATGATGATATAACAGGATATTTAAGTTTTTATGATGAAAGTTTTGTTAGAAATGATGGGATGAAGTATGATAGATTTAAAAGCTATAAAACAAGAATTTTTGCTAAAAATGAGAAAAAAACAATTATTTTTTCAAATATAAATATTATCCCATATCCAGAGAGTGAAGATGTGTATCAGATAACTTTTAAAGAGGTGTATCAAACAAAAAATTTCAACTTTGTTGGTGATAAACTTCTGATGGTAAAAGTGGATAAAAACAACACTATGAAAATCTTTACTGAGAAGTGATAATTGCATAGTAAAAAAATAAAAACTATGAAAATATTTTTTATTCTAACTCTAAGCACTTTTTTAAGTGCTTCTCAAAATATTGACTTAATCAAAAAAGAGAATCAAGATTCTAACACCACTCTTTTAGTGATAGGTGGTATTCATGGTGATGAACCCGGTGGATATTTTGCTGCATCTATACTCTCTTCTTACTACACTATAAAATCAAATAATTTATGGATTATTCCAAATTTAAACAAAAAAAGTATCCAATCAAATAGAAGAGGGATTCATGGAGATATGAATCGTAAATTCTCGGTGATTAAAAAAAATGATAAAGATAAAGAGATAGTTCAAGAGATAAAAGAGATTATATTATCTAAAAAAGTCTCACTTGTACTTAATCTTCACGATGGGCATGGTTTTTATAGAAAAGCCAACGATGGTAAAATCTTTAACCCAAACGCATGGGGTCAAACTTGTGTGATTGATCAGTGTAATCTTGATATAAATCAGCCGTTTGGAAATTTAAATGAGATAGCAAATCGTGTAAAAAAAAATATTAATAAAACGCTTTTACAAAAACATCATAGTTTTAGTGTAAAAAATACAAAAACAAAATTTGATGATGAAGCGATGAAACACTCCCTTACCTATTTTAGTGTGACAAATAATAAACCAGCATTTGCAATAGAGAGTAGTAAGAATCTCTCCTCATTAGCACAAAAAGTTTTTTATCAACTCCTTGCAATTGAGGAGTTTATGAAAATTATGAATATCACTTATAGCAAAGATTTTACACTGAATGAATTTGAGATAGATAAAATACTCCGTAAATATGGAGAACTTAAAATTAATAACAATATATTATTAAAACTAGATGGTATAAAAAAATCTTTAAGCTACATTCCGATAAAATCAAAAGATAACAGCTTTGAATTTTCACACCCTTTAGGTAGTGTTAAAAAGTCTGGCTCAAATTATAAAGTCTATATAGGTAATAATAAAATACTTAATTTAAAAGCTCAATATTTTAAATTATCTCAACAATGTAAAGATAGTTATCAAGTTGATATTGACAACTCTATAAGCACAGTTGCAAAAGCATCTGAGTTTTTTGTAAAAGAATCATTTTCCGTATTAGAAGATAAAAAATATCGTGTGAATGTTATAGGGTATAAATCGAAAAAATCATCTAGTGAAACTGATGTTAAAATCGATATAAACAGTTTAGATAAAAGATTCTCAGTTGATAAAGAGGGTAAAGTTTATAGAGTTGAGTTTTATAAAAACGAAGATTTTTGTACCACAATGATGGTACATTTTAAATAGGATTGTACTAAATGTCTCAATTGCAAGAAAATAGTTTTTCTAATGTTATATCAATCAATCCTTATAATAATATATATCTTAGTGGCATATCAAAAAAATTAACCCCCACAACTACTCCAGAATATTCTAAATCACAATTTTGTATATCTTATCTCAACACTAAAGGTTTTATAACAAGTAGAATTGAGATAAGTAAAAATATTGCAGATGAAGACCTTTATGATGCTATTACAAATAAAGTCTATGATGAGTTAGCACTAGACCAAGCAGTATCATATAAAATTCAATATATTGAAACTTTTAATAATGTTGATGAAGAGAACAGATTCTTTAATGTATTTATCATAAATCCACAAGATTTAGATTCTTTATATACTGAGGCACTCAATAAAATTAAATATGTAGATATGGTAATACCAGCGCCTCTTTTATTAAAATCTTTATACACTAAAGAGATAATAAAAGGTGAAGGGACACACTGTTTTATCTATTTTCAAGAGAATGACGCTTTTGTTACTATATATCATAATCAAGAGTTTATCTACACGAAAGCTATCCATTATACATTGGTAGAGATGCATGAAAGATTTTGTGAACTTTATGGTGAAAAGATTGAGTATGAAGCGTTTATAAAATTTATATCACAAGAGAATCTAAAAGATTCACAAAGTGAGTATAAACAACATCTCATCACTTTATATAAAGAGATGCTAACAAATGTCAATGAGATTATCACCTATGTAAAAAGAGCGTATGAGTTAGAAAAAATTGACCTTGTTTATATTGGGATAGGGATAGAATCTCTTACTAAGTTTAATGAGATTGCAGAAACTGAACTTGGTATAAAATCAGTTGAATTTGAGTTTGACTATGGATATTTAAGTGATGCTAACTATATAGACCAGATTCATTCATTAATGCAAGTTTATACTACTGTTGATGAGGATTATAGATACGATTGTAACTTTACACTCTATCCCCGCCCACCTAAATTTACAAAAAGAGTAAGTGGCCAGTTAATTATTCTTACAGTAGCTTCTATAATCATCTCATTTATATACCCAGCATCATACTGGGCGCTTACCTATGCAAATAGCTTAAAACATGAGCTTCTCAAAAATGATTATACAAAAATACATAATGAAAAAATAGATAGAGAGCTCAACATCAGAGCAAAAGAGGCTGACAAAAAGAAAGTGATTACTCTTCTTAAAAATGAAGAGGGTGAGTATATTTCAAAAAAAGAGACTTTAATCAAAATCCATGATGTTAAAGTAAATTACCCTATGAAAGCTAAGATAGTTGCTGCATTGATAAAAGATTTTAATAAATACAATGTATATATCAACGCTTTACTTTATACTCAAGAGGATAATCCACATTTTGTATTTAGTCTTGTAACACTCTCAGACAAAGAGATTACAATACTCATAGAACATTTAACAAAGCAGTATGATGGTAAATTTAGTTTTTTAATTGAAACAATAAAATATGATGAAAATATTAAAAGGTATCTTTGTGAGTTAAAGGTAAGAGTATTATGAAAATTACATTAGAGGATTATCTACAAAAATTAGACGCTTCATTTAAAGATAAATCAAAAAAAGATATCTATATGATGTTTATAATGATTTTTGGGGTGATATTTACATTTTCATATATGCTTTTTTGGGAAAGTGCTGAAAAAGAGTTCAAAAATAAACTAACACAAATTGATGATATATCTGCAAAAATAAAAATGGATAAGATGTTTTTAGATTATAATCCACAATCAAAAATAACACTCTTAGAAAAAGATATTGCAGCTGCAAATCTGAAACTAGAAGCTCATAAAAAGAATAATGAGTATATTAAAAACAGAATAGAATCTATATCATCATTGATATATGATGAGAGAACATGGGGTGAATATCTCCACTCAATATCTATAAATGCTAAAAAATATAATATAAAAATTTTGAATTTTACAAGTAAAAATGTAGATAACAACATATCTTTTGGTCATATGTTAGATGTTCATGTTCAATCAACAGGTTCTTTTATGAATACACTTAAGTTTATGAACTCACTTGAACAAAGCACTTTAGTTGTTGATATTCATGATGTAAGTATGAGTGCAGAGGAGAGTTTAATCTCTGACTTAAATCTTTCAGTTTGGGGGATACTCTACTAATGAAAACAGTTTATATTATTTTTTTAGCACTTATAATAAACCTAAATGCAAATGAGCTCGATTGGGTAAATCAGCAGATTGAAGCGATAAAACCTGTTAGAATTGGCTTAAATGAAGCAGATTTACTCTCTCTTAAAGACCCTCTTGTTTTTATAAAAAAAGATAAAGAATCAGATAAAATAACTATAAAAAAAACAGCTAAAAAAACTTATAGAAGATACTCAAAATCAAGTAAAAAAGTAAAATCTAAAGCCGATAAACAGATTAGGCATAATTATCATGTAGAAGTTATTATGAACAAATCAGCACGCATTAATGGTAAATGGTATAAATTGGGTGAAAAGATAGATAGATATACACTTCAAAAGATAGAAAGAACTTTTGTTTTACTAAGTGCAAAAGGTAAATATATAATGTTAAGTACATCAAATAAAAATAGAACAATAAAATTTAAGAATAGATAGGAAAATATTATGAATCTTTTAAAAAGAACCCTATACGGAACACTTCTTACTCTTTTGCTATCAAGTAACAGTTTTTCAGATTGTACTTATGAGCTATTTAGTATTAGCTCAACAAGAGATACTAAAATTATCGATTTTGTTGAACAATTGAGTGATGAGTGTGAGTTTAGTATAATAGTCTCAGACCCTCATGCTCAAAAAAATTTAGAAAAACCTCTCAATAAAACACACCTAAAAAACCTTACAATTGATGAGGTTCTTAAGATTATTTTAGAGGAAAATAATCTATCTTATACACTACAAAACAATATATTAAAAATATCGTATCTTACAACTAAGGTTTTCTCTATCGACTATATATTATCCCAAAGATTTAGTTCTGGAAGTACTGATGTGACCCTTAGTTCATCCTCTGGAGCAAACTCTAAGGAGAGTAAAGGTAAAGATTCTCTCTCTAGTGCAGAATCTGGTATCAAAATACAAAGTAGTGATGAGGTAAAATTTTGGGAAGAGTTAGATTTGGAGTTTCAAAGTATCCTTAATCGCCCCCATGATAAATATAAAGCAGAAAAACCAATTATTAATAAAAATGCTGGTTTAATCACTGTAAGTGCTACCCATTCACAACTCAAACGATTAGAAGATTATCTAAAAAATCTTCAAGATAAAGTACAACTTCAAGTATTAATAGATGTACAGCTATTATCAGTTACTATGAGTAAAGGTAAAACAACAGGGATTAATTGGCAAGAGTTATATGCTTTGCAAAATATAAATATTGAAGCTGGATATGGTGGTGGTACTAAGTCTGATGGTACAGCACCAGCTAATTATATATCAGTGCAAGGTGCAGGAAGCTTGAGTGAGGTTATTAAATTTTTAAAATCTCAAGGTGAAGTTTCTTCAATCTCAAACCCAAAAGTACTCACACTTAATAATCAACCATCCCTTATAACTGCTGGTACAGAATACTTCTACAAGATAACAAGCACACAAACATTAGCAAGTGGAACAAGTGGAACACAAAGTGAAAATGAGGAGGTTCAGTCTGTATTTGCTGGTGTTTTACTTGATATTACACCTGAAATATCTGATGATAAAACTATCACTCTAAAAATCAATCCATCTCTATCTGAAACTATAGATGATTTAGGTATTGTAGGTTCATCAGAACGCAGTATGCCACCAGATTTAAACCGTCGTCAACTCTCATCAGTAGTAACACTCAAAGATGGAAATAGAATCATTTTGGGTGGACTTATCAATACAAAAAATATTAGAAGTACCAATAAAGTACCATTACTTGGTGATATTCCGGGGATTAGTTCTATTTTTTCATATCAAGAGAGTTCAAAACAGGTACAAGAGTTAGTGATTATTATAGAGCCTCATATTATTGATAAAAGTAAAAAAAATATCTCTTTATCAAAACTTGGTTATGAGGGTTTAGATGATGCGATTCTCATGAAAACAAAAAAAGAAAAACTAGAAGAAAATGGACAATAGTATTTTTTCAAGCTCTAAAGATGTTTTTTTAGATGTAGTAGATTCTAAGGATTATATACATTTAGATAGGTTGGCAAATATTTACGATTCACTCAAATCCACAGTGCAAAAACCACTTAAGATGGTACTACTTTACGGAAAACCCGGTACTGGAAAAAGTATGCTTCTTTCTAAACTTCACGAGGATTTATTAGAATCGCAAAAGATTTTTATCTACCAAACACCTATTGTTGATGAGAGTGAATTTTATAAACTTTTAGCACAAGATATTTTAGGGATTAAATATAGTGGTGAGTTGAATTTTACACAATTTATGAAAGTGGTGCAAAAACATAAAATAGAGGAGATTCCTATCATCTTACTTGATGAAGCACAGCTTTATTCAGATATGTTGATGGAGAAAATCAGATTATTATCTGATACAAGAGCTGTTAAGTTTGTGATAACACTCCATAAAACAGAAAAAGAAGATTTGATTGCAAAAGAGCATTTTCAAACCCGTATTTGGGAAAGTATAGAGCTGGGTAACGCATCTGTTGAGGAACTCAAAATTTATATTCAAAAGAAACTTATGAAAGTTGATTGTGTAGATTCTGCAAATATGTTTCAAGACAAACCGATGGCTTTGATTCATAAACTTACCCAAGGTAATTACAGAGACACAAATAAACTTCTTTATACTATTTTTGAGATTTATGAGTATTACTCTTTGCAAGATTCACGAAAAATACAGAGCAATAAAATCTCAAATAAAATTATAGAGATGGCAGCAATACATACAGGTTTATTAGATGCTTAATATTGACAGACTAGAAAAAAGATGGAGAATCTATAAAATCAAATCTTTTATGCCACAGATACTTATTGTTTTAGTTGTAGGGGTTTTGTTGGTAGTTAGTAGTTCTTTTATAGATAATTCTCCAAAAGTACAATATGAAAAAACAAAAGAATCACACATACAAAACGAGATTCTTAAAGTTCCTGAGCCTATAAAAGAGAAAGTAAAACCTGAACTCTCTCAAAAACCTCAAGTGAAAAAAAAAGAGATAGTTGAGGAGAAATTAGTTTTATCCCCATCATTTGATTTTTTAGAAAATATTGAGAGTAAAGAGAAAAAGATAGAGAGAAAAACAACACCGATAAAAAAAGAGAAAGAGCAAAAGAAAGTTGAGATAAAAGAATCAAAACCAATTTTGATTAAACGAGAAAATAACTATAAAGATATTGCTGAGGTGATTCAAAGATTCAAAAAAAATAATAACCCAGCATTGAGCCTATTTGTAGCAAAAAAATATTATGAGTTAGGGGAGTATAAAAAATCATACAATTATGCTTTAATCACTAATAACATAGACGATAAAATAGAGCAAAGTTGGATAGTGTTTGCTAAGTCTTTAGTAAAACTCAATCAAACAGCCAAAGCTAAAAAGATTCTCACAGAATATATAAAAAACACTAACTCAAATAGTGCAAAAATGGTGCTAGAAGATATAGAAAAAGGGAGATTGTAATGAAAATATTTTTACTTTTAACACTTTTGTTTTTAACTTATTTAAGTGCAGATGTAAAACAAACAATGATAAATCTCTATAAAGAAAAAAAATATAAATCGGTATGCCATAAAGGTTTTCAAAAATTTCATAAATTTTCTAAAGATGAAAAACTTATCTCTTTATACGCTTTTTCATGTTTAGAAGCTGGGTATATAGATAGATTGTCTATCCCAATTGTACAGTTAAAATATTCTAGTCAAGCTCGTAAAAATGCTGCGTTTCTCTCACTCATTTTAATGCAAAAAAAACTACTATATCATGCTTTAGTAGATGGGGTAGATATAGCATCTTCAAATTTTCCAACTACACAAAACACCCTCTCAAAAGTGTTTGACTTTTATCTCAAACTAGGAAAACATGAAAAAAAAGATTCTTATGTTTTTGAAGATAAGAATGATAAGAGAAACACATACAAACTCTATCTCAAAAAAACAGCTAAGTTACCAAAAATGGTGATTGAAGAGTTTTATGATACAATAATTAAAAAAAGATATATTTACCACTAGAAGTACACTCGATAGGATAAAAACGATGGATAGGATAACAAACGACTTACTTGCAAATGGTTCTATTATGCAGTCACAGGTTGATAGACTTATAAGAAAAGGTATAAAAGAGGACCTTATTTTAAAAGATATCACGAGTGTTGGTTTTATGACTATGGACAGATTAGTGAGATTCATAGTTGAGCAGATTCGTAATGGTGTGTATGAATTATCTATTATTGATAACTATGATTATATTCAAGAAAAAGTTGTTTTAACCAAACTAGCAAATGAGCTAGACCTCCCTTTTATCGATTTAGATTCAAGAGATATGGATTACAATCTTATAAGTGGAGTCTCATTTTCTCAACTTAGAAAATATAATGTTATCCCTATCTATGAAGATGATATGAGTATAACCATAGCATTTAGTGACCCTTTAAATATTGAAGCGACAGAAGCAGTACAAAGACTTTACCAAAAAAAACCAGTAAAAGTCGCCATATCAACAAAAAAACAAATCTCTACATACCTTACAAAAGTTGAACTCAAAGAGAGTGAAAAAGGTTTAGTCAAAAAAATACGCGATGAGTTAAACTCTATCAGTTCTATGGAGGAACAACAAGAAGCTTCCTCTATTTTACTCCTAATCGATGTAATATTAAAGAGTTGTATATCTGGTAGAGCGAGTGATATTCATGTTGAACCAACTGAGAAAAACTGTGTGGTTCGTGCTAGAATTGATGGTAAACTAGTAGAGATGTTTATTTTTGAAAAAGATATCTATCCACCCCTTGCATCAAGGTTAAAACTCTTAGCTAATTTAGATATTGCAGAAAAAAGAAAACCACAAGATGGAAGATTCTCAACAGCAGTTGGTGAGAGAGAGTATGATTATCGTATATCTACATTACCGATTCTTTATGGGGAATCTATTGTTATGCGTGTTCTTGATAAGCAAAAAGCTTTAGTAAAACTTGAAGATGCTGGTATGGATTCTTTGAGTTATCATAAACTTTTAGATGGGTTAAAATCTCCATTTGGAATTATTCTTGTAACGGGTCCTACCGGAAGTGGTAAAACAACTACACTCTATGGTGCTTTAAATGAACTTAGAAATGTAGAAGACAAGGTTATTACAGTAGAAGACCCAGTTGAGTATAGAATGAACCTTATTCAGCAGGTACAGGTTAACCCTAAAGTGGGACTCAGTTTCGCAGATGCACTTCGCTCGATTTTAAGACAAGACCCTGATAAAATCATGATTGGTGAGATTAGAGATCAAGAAACGCTAGAGATTGCTATTAAAGCAGCACTTACTGGTCACATGGTTATCTCAACTTTGCATACAAATGACTCGATTAGTGCTATCCCACGTATGGCAGATATGGGAATTCAACACTATCTTATAAGTGGTGCTTTAGTAGCTATTCAAGCTCAAAGACTTGTTAGAAAAATATGCACTAACTGTAAAACGCAAGAGACACTCTCTGCATCTGTGTTAGAGGAGATACAGGAGTATGTTCCTGAGGATGCAAAGTTTTACTCTGGTAAAGGCTGTAAAGAGTGTAACGATACTGGATATATGGGAAGAGAGATGATTTGTGAGGTACTCAGTATATCTGAGGATTTTTCTTCTTTGATTGCACAGGGTGCTTC
>Ga0193965_1000387_pt1 | contig 14401 bp, 15 predicted proteins | sample FB_8_MG_FD_140330 | JGI IMG/M metagenome (GOLD analysis project Ga0193965, IMG submission 140330) | Microbial mat bacterial communities from the Broadkill River, Lewes, Delaware, United States - FB_8_MG | ecosystem: Environmental > Aquatic > Freshwater > River > Microbial mats | place: USA... | reverse complement strand
TGGTTTAAAGTAAAATTTTTCTTCATATCCTGGACCATCTGGAATATGTGTTTTACGGTAGTTATCGCCTATTGTTCCATCTGCATCTACTACAACTAAAGAGTTAAAATACTCTAGCTCATCATATGCATTTTTAGCTTTTTCAAAATAAGACACGAGTATTACAACATCAAGTTCATCTGCAATATGTGCAAAACGCTCTATCAGTTTATTATTTTGAAGCTCACTTGCCCACTCAAAATATTTCCTGTCCATATCTTTGCAAAAGTACAGTCCTTCAAATAACTCTGGAAGTAAAATAATATTAGCTCCGTTTGAAGCAGCCTCTTTTACTAAAGATTCCGCCTTTTTAACATTAGTCTCTTTATCTTTACCCATAGCCATCTGAACAGCTGCTACTTTTACCATTACTTAACCTTTTGCAGTTACTTCTAAAAGATGAAAACCAAATTGAGTCTGGATCGGTCCTTGTAGTTCACCTACATCTCCACCACGAAATACAGCTTCATCAAACTCAGGTACCATTTGACCCGGAGTAAATCTACCTAAATCACCACCACTTTTACCAGATGGACATTGTGAGTTTTTTTCTGCAATATCTGCAAAATCCGCCCCGTTTTCTATCTCTGCTTTTAGAGCGTTACACTCATCCTCTGTTGGTACTAGTATATGTCTTGCTTCTGCGTATGCCATCTTAACAATATCCTTATTTTATTTTAAATGCAATTTTACAATAATTTACTAGACCATGCAAAGAATATATAAACTGTTATATTTGTGATAACATTTTTTTGTGTATACTTTGGATAAGATAGACTACATAAAGTGGAAGATAAAATGGAAAAACAACAAAAACCAAATTCTAAAAAGATTTTTATTTCTCTTACAATAACAGTAACCCTTATATTTACCCTTGTATTTTTTCTTGAGAGTAGACTAGAACACGATACCAGCAAAAAACCAACTCTTAAAAAGTATGTAGATGTACTACCGACATCTCAGATAGTAACAAATAATTTATCAAACAATAAAAGTAATATCTTAAATAGTTTAAATAATGAGCTTAACCAAACAAAGCAAGTTATTGATACTGAGATTGACAAACTATTTGAACCTGTTTTTGATAATATAGATAACTTTTTAGATAGCCACTACTCTGTTTTTGGAGAATATGAAAATTTAGGTACAACAGTCTTTGGCGACATAAATCAAATGGTTGCAAATAAGTTGTTTAAAGAAGATTTCCACACTAAATTTAAAAAATACTCGTTTGTTATAATAAAAGCACATCAAACTCACATTACAGATCATGTAGATAATCTTCATAAGTACGCTCTTAATGGTGTAGACTTAACTAAAAACAAGATGGCTATTAAAAATCTGAAATCTGAAATAGATAAGAGTATTTTGCACCAAACAACCAAACTAACCAAGCTAGCTGATACAGTTAGCAAAAAAATTGCAAAAACAATTTCTGCAGAAATATCCACAAACTCATTTGTAAAAAGTGCTACTAAAACTGGGATTAAAGCAGCTGCAAACTCAGTAACTGCAGGAACTGGAGCCGTAGCTGCCGGTGTGATATGCGGTCCTTTTGCCTGGGTTTGCTCCCCTATTGCAGCAGGCGTAATTATGTTCTCTACGGATGCAGTAGTACTGGCCGGTGATGAACTACTAACAAGAGATAATTTTAAAAAAGAGATCATTGATGTGCTAAATACCAATAAACAAAGATTAAAAAACGGGTTCACAAGAGCTTGTAGTAGATCTATAAAAAAGATCTCAAAACAAACAATTGAAAAATATAAACAAATTTAATTACGTTTATCTATTGTTTTATAGTTCTAGTAAAACAGTATCGCGTCTGGTTTGTTCAAACTTTCTACATCCACTCTCAAATGCTCCGCTCTCCCCTATTATTATACATCTGTGTTTAGCTCTTGTTATGGCTGTATAGATTAGCTTTGTATTGTGCATAATAAAGTGGGAAAAACTCATCGGCATTACGACTATATCGTACTCCATACCTTGCACTTTATGAATAGTCAATGCGTATGAAAGCATAAGATAGTTTTTCAATTCATCATACTCGTAAACTACTACCACATCTTCATTTGGATAAAAAACGAACACTTGTTCTTCATCCTCATCTATCTTAAAAAGAAGTCCGCTCATACCGTTAAAGATCCTTCTTTGTGCCGAATCTTCATTCTCTTTAAAGGCATCACCACTCCATGATGTCATATTTTCATTTTTTGTATGAACTACTTTGTCCATTAAACGAAACTCCAACTCACCACGTTTTACACACTTTTTAGGGTTTGGATTAAAGTACTCTTGTAAAACCTTGTTTAGATTTGTAGTTCCAAGTGTACCGCCCTTCATAGGTGTGATCACTTGAAAATAGTTCAAGTACTCTTTTATCTCTTTGTTTTTTAGTCTATACCTTGCCTTTTCTAAAGACTCAACTACCAGATGCAACATATGGTTTATTATGTTTTGAGAGTTTTGTTCACGCAGATCACTGAGTTCACTTTGTGAGAGCTGATTTTTAAGCATATAGTAGTTTTGTATGCTTATATCTACAAACTCAAAGTCATCATATTTAGCACGGTACTGCGGTACTATACCTTGGCGGATATCGTTAGCGATCAAAGTAATGGCTTGATCATCACTTTGTCTGTAGATCTTTGTAAGTTTTACTATAGGTGCTAGGTTCAAACTAAGCACATCACTTAAAACATTTCCAGCACCGATCGGTGGTAGTTGTGCATCATCTCCAACTATTATAAGTATTGCATCACGATGAACTTTAGCTAAAAGCCTTGCAAAAAGTGAGGAATTGATCATAGATGCTTCATCTATAAGCATAACCGAAAATGGAAAGTCGTCCCTGTCTTCGTACTTTACCAAAAGCGACTGAATAGTTGCAGACTCATAACCTGTAGTATCTGCTATACGTTGAGATGCTATACCACTTAGAGCACATGTCATGATCGATTTTTCATCGTACTTTGTATTTAAAAGTTTTAGTATTGTTTTTGAAGTCGTTGATTTTCCAGTACCTGCATAACCAACCAAGAAGAGAATATTTGCTCCATCGTTTATGCTCTTTACTGCTTGTAGTTGTTGATCACCAAGCTGTAATTCACTCTCTTCTAAAAAAGCATCAAGGTCTTTAACTAAGATATCATTTTGTTTTTTGGCACGTCTGGTAAACTCATCATAAAGATATTTTTCCGCATCATAAAGCCTTGCAGGCGATACTCTGTCATTTTTCATCAACACTATACTTTGCTCACTTACTCTCTCGACAAGTATCGCTTCAAAAAGGTTGATATCATTAAAGCCCAGTAGTTCACTTAAGCCATCAAAAAGTATATTTTTAGCTATACAAGAGTTTCCTTGTGATTCACAATAATCGAGCAAAAGATAATCCATAGCAGAACTAAGTCTGTTTTCATCATCTGCTTTAACACCCATTTTTAAAGCGAGTTCATCTGCACGTTTAAATCCGATCCCTTGTATAGATGTTAATGTGTATGGATTATTTTTTATTTTAGTGCATGGTTCTTCTACATCTTTTAAAGCAGATGCGATTGTAGTAAGAAGTGCTGGAGATACGTCATATGGACTTAAAAACTCACCGAGTTGACGCATTGATCTAAATTTTTTCCAACTAGCTTGGATCTTTTTGAGACGTTTTTCTTTGATCCCGTTAAACTCTAGTAGCCTTTCTATATCGTTATCTAAAATGTTTACCAACTCTTCTTCGCCAAACTTTTCAATAAGTTCTGCTGAAAGCTTTTTAGTAAAACCTTTTACTATTTTGTTTAAAAAGAAAAAGAGCTGATTTTGATTTATCTTTATTGAGTCAAACTTAAAGGTCTTACCATATTTTTTATGCTCATGCCACTCACCTGTCAATGTAACAGCAGACTTTTTTATATGGCTTACATCACTTTCAAAATAAGTACCAGATATCTTCTCGCCACTCTTTAAAACAGCTATAAAAAAGCCCTCATCATTTTCAAAAAGGATACGATCTATCTGACCAATCAACGTTGTAACCATTAAATATAACCTAGAAATTATTTTGCAAAGTCTACACTAGATGAGCTTCACAAAGAATAAATATCTGATATAATCATATAGAACAAAATAAATTACAAATTAGGTAAACGTGAATAAATTATCATTATTGGCACTATTTAAGCAAGAGATCTCTCTTACGCATCAACAAATCGAAATTGTAAAAAAAACTGCACATCTATCAAACAAGTCTATTGAGGATGTACTCTTAGAGCTAGACTTTGCTACATCCGATGAGATAGCAGAAGTAAAAGCAATGTATTATGAACTGCCTTTGGTAGATTTAAGAACCGTAAAAGCAGAGCCCGAAGCTTTAAAACTTATTAAAAAAGCAGATGCCTTAAAGCGTACAATACTACCTTTAAGTATAGACAGAAACACCCTGAATATAGCTATAGATAGTTTGGAAAACATAAAAAATATTAATTCTCTTGAACGCTTAACGAAAATGAATTTTAAATTTTTTATTGCTCAAAAAAAACATATTTTACACCGTATAAGAATGGAGTATTACGAATTAGACAACCCAATTGATTCACTAATAGCAGACTCTATTTTAAACTATAGGAAAACATCCGACATAGATATTAATTCTTTAGTAAATTTACTTTTTAACCATGCCATAAAAGTACGTGCTACAGATATTCATTTAACTCCTGAAAAATTTGCTACGAATGTTTTTTTTAGAATAGACGGTGTTTTACAGTTTTACTACTCTTTGCCATTAGAGATACATCCAAATATATCTGTCGTAATAAAAAATATGTGTAAACTAGATATTGCTAAAAAACATGTCCCGCAGGACGGTTCACTCTCCTATGAATTTATAGATAAAATATACGACATGCGTATATCTACCTTACCGACAAACATAGGTGAAAATATTGTTATACGTATATTGGAAAAAGGTGTTTCTTTACTTAGTTTAAAAAACCTAGGACTTAGTAAAAAAAATCAAGAAAACATGCTAAGATATTTTACTAAACCTTACGGAGTTATTTTAGTTACTGGTCCAACTGGAAGCGGAAAAACAACAACACTATATACTGCTATAAAGCATATAGATACTTTGCAAAAGAATCTTCTAACAATTGAAGATCCTATAGAATATCAATTTTCATTTATAAAACAAACTCAACTAAATGTAAAAGGTGGATATACGTTTGACAGTGCTATAAAATCTTTTATGCGTCAAGACCCGGATGTAATACTAGTTGGAGAGATTAGGGATAGTGAAACAGCATCTTTAGCAATGAGAGCTTCTATTACGGGTCACTTGGTTTTATCTACAGTTCATACAAACGATGCAGTCAGTACTATTGCCAGACTAGCGGATTTGGGTATAGAACCTTATCTTATCGGTTCAGGACTATTATCTATTTTAAATCAGCGTCTTATTAGAAAACTTTGTCCACATTGTAAAGAAAAAATTGAATTGAGCGATGAAGAACTTTTAGAAAAAGGGTTATCTAAAAGTCTATTAAAAGAAGTAACGCAAAGGGAGATATACGAAGCTAAGGGGTGCAGTGTATGTAATCATAATGGATATATAGGACGTGAACTTATAATTGAAATTTTAGAAATCACACCGGAAATTCAGTCACTCATTCAATCACGCAGTAATGCTATGGAGATTCACAATTATATGAAAGATAAAAATATTCACCTTCTTCGTGATGACGGGTATATAAAAGTGTTAAGCGGGATCACGACTTTTAGCGAGATCGATAGAATTGTAAACTAATTAGTGCCAAACAAGTGATACAATATTGATGTGAATGAATGAATAAATAGTGGATGGGAAATATGGAAACAATAAAAGACAGTGCACACTTAGACTTAGAAGAACTCGCTCAAAGACGTGCAGAAGTTTACCTAAGCGAACAGTTTCAAAAGCTTATTGTAGATGCAGAAAAAGTAGTTGAGCAGATAGAACCCGATGATCTTGACTTAGACGATCTAAACACACTACTTTTAGATGTTAGAGAACCTGAAGAGTTTGCAAGCGGATACTTGAGAAAAGAGAACCATTTAACTATTCCTAGGGGAAAGTTGGAGTTTGTAGCTATTAAAAAAATATTTGAAAAGTATGGTCACGATGTACCTATTGTAACTTACTGTTTTAAAGGACCACGTGGATTGCTTGCTGCTGAACAGCTTAAAAAAATGGGTTTTACAAATGTTAGAAATATAAGAGACGGTTTAAAAAACTGGCTTGAGAGCGGTAGGACACTAAGAAGTTATTTTGGTGAGATCACACTTGTCAATAAATAGTTTTATTTTTTATAAGTGATCTCTTTTATATATGTTTTAAACTTTTCTTTTAATGATAGTTGACTGTATCCGAACTTAATTGTTTTATCTTTTAAAACTTTATAGTCAATTTTTTTAGAACTTAGGTGGTAAGTTATTTTAAAAAACTCTGGTTCTATGAACCTACTTGAAAACTTCCCTTCATAAAAAAGGGTCTTATTTTCTTTATCGTATTTGTAATACGTCAAGTTAAGTGAGTTAATAATTTTTTCCATCTTTACACCTACCTACTAAAAAATATTACATTCAATTATAATATAATTTTTTAAAAGTAGGTAGTTTTTACTAAAAATATAGTAAATTCAATAATAATTTCTTATATTACTAACTTTTAACCCTCTTAAGTCTATCCTCTTCTTGTGCTTTATAAAGTTCAGCACAACCTTTTGAAAGCTCACGGATTTTAAGTATGTAGTTTTGTCTCTCTGTTTGAGAGATCGCTTTTCTTGCGTCAAGTACATTAAATGTGTTTGATGCCATCATACAAAGATCGTATGCAGGTAAAGGAAGCCCTGCTTCTAGAGTTTTTAAACACTCTTCACTCTTTGAATTAAACTCCGCAAAAAGCATATCTGTATCTGCTACTTCAAAGTTGTACTTTGAGAACTCTATCTCACTCTCTTTATGCACATCTTTATATAAAGTTTTTCCATATTCGTTTTCATTCCAAACAATATCAAAAACACTGTCAACATCTTGCAGGTACATAGCTAAACGCTCAGTTCCATATGTTAACTCAACTGCAACAGGATCACATTCAACACCACCAACTTGTTGAAAGTAAGTAAACTGAGTAACTTCCATACCATTAAGCCAAACTTCCCAACCTAGTCCCCATGCACCAAGTGTTGGAGACTCCCAGTTGTCTTCAACAAATCGTATATCGTGTTTACTAACATCAAGACCTAAATATTCTAAAGATTTTAAATAAAGCTCTTGAATATTATCAGGAGACGGTTTTATAAGTGCCTGAAACTGGTAGTAGCTTCCAAGTCTGTTTGGATTTTCTCCGTAACGTCCATCAGTTGGACGACGTGATGGTGCTACATAAGCAGTAGCCCAAGGAGTTGAATCAAGTGAGCGTAAAAAAGTAGCAGGATGAAATGTCCCTGCACCTGCTGGAATATCATAAGGTTGCACAATATTACAACCCTGTTTCATCCAAAATTCTTGAAGTTTTAATAGCATTTCACTAAAAGTTATCATCTTATCTCTCTAAATTTTATTATAAACTGGGCGCAATTTTATCTTATTCCCACTTAAAACGCTCTGTTTTGAGTCCTAGTTCAACATATTCTTTAAATGAGTTATAGTAAATTTTAGCATTTTTATATCCAAGATGTTTATATATTATGTACCACTCTACTGCTGCTTCTTTTGGATCATCTCCATATATAACTATCTCTTTTGCATCACTTATGTTAAGTCCATCTAAATAGAACTCATTTAACTCTTTTTTTGAACGTATTCTTTTGTCTCTTAAAAATTTATAGTCATAGTATGAGTTTTTAGCTTTTGGAATATGCCCTAAATATTTATTAGCTTTTTTTTGAGCTATTCCATAGTAGTTTTGTGGGTATCTAGTATCTATTATAAGCCTGTTTTTATCGTTTTTAACACTTCCATAACCAACTGATAAGTTTTTATTTTTTAGAGTTATAGTGCCCTCATCTGTATCTTGTTTTTTTATTGTAGTAAAAAGATCATACTTAAATACCCAAGACATATATCCACCGTCTAAAATACTAACATTCTCAAAACCATTTGAGATTAAAACATAGGCTAAAAAGGCTGAATTCTTTAAATCTTTCTGAGTGTTTCTTCCATATATGACCACATTCGAACTACTGTTAATCCCTAAATCTCTAAATATATCTTCCAAATCATTTTTGTCTATTAGTTGATTGTTATGTTCTTTATTTGTAAGAGTATCCACATTCAAGCTTTGTGCTCCGATAATATGACTTTTTTTATAACTTCTACTAACATCTATGATCACTAAAGCTTTATCATATAAAACAGTTTTAAGATCTTTTGCGGACATAAATGCTTCATATCCATATATGTTTACACTTATGAGAATTAAAAAAAATAGTTTATTCATTTGTAAATTAAAAATTTGTTGTATCTCTAAACTGAGAAACCTCAGATTCTACCATTTCATCGATCATTTTTGTAAAAAGCTCACTTATTAAGTTAGGTGAGAGGTCTAACTCTATCGCTTTAGCTCGAGCACGCTGCTTTACAAGTTCAACTCTTTCATCATCTTTAATCTCTTCTATAGAGTTTTTAAATCTTGCTGCTTGGTGAATGTAACTGTTTCTTTTAGCTATAAGCTCAACTATTCTGTCATCTATACTGTCTATCTCTTGTCTAACTTCTTCTAATGTTTTACACTCTTTCATTTTTTGGTTCCTTTATTTAAAGTAATATTAACTAAATCTAGATTAAATTCTATTAACATTGTTGTAACAATCTTTGAATATAATTTTTGTATCGATTCTCCATGTATAGTCTTTAACCTGACTCTAAAGACTGTACTTACTACACTTAAGATTTCAAAATTTTTATCCTTTTGTCTATTTTGTTAATCTTTCGTGTCTCCTTTGTTTTTGTTTTTAAAACTTCAAGCCAGTATATAACAGATTTTTTATATCCATAAAAAGATACTTCTTCAAGTAATTTTTCAATATCTATAGTATTGAGATTCTTCTTTAGCATATTTGCTGCAATTAGTTTTGAACTTATTTTTTCTATACTAAACATCTCTTGTTTTGCTTGTTTATAGTTTTTGTTCAGATACATATATGCAAAATCCTGATATACACTTGGCAAATATTTTATATCTTCTTTTTTTAGTTTTTTATTTATAAAAAGGTAGTAGCTGTTTAAACTTTTACTCTCAACCAAACTTTCAATCTCTACATATTCCATGCATTTATCTTCTATGCCAACTGAGTTATTTATTGCACATTTTCCAAGGTAGATTTTTGCGAGAATATCCAAGTTTGAGCTGTGCTTTGCATGTTTTACTGCTCTATTAAAATCATCTTCTGCCACATTCTCTTTGGATGACAAAAAGTTTTTAACATAAAGTTCAAAAGAGTTTGAAGTTTTGTACTGCCACTCATTTGGCGGTGTTGAAAAAGAACATGCTGTAAAGAAAAACAGAGTAAAGAGTAATATAATTTTTATCATGGCAGTCTAACCTCAGAACTCTCTTCATCAACTAACAAAGAATCCACCTTATTTAAAAGATCGTTTGATTTTTGAAGTCCTGAATTTATTTGGCTTTTTATATTTTTTAGGTCTTGATCGTAAGAACCCACAGCTTTTACAGTACCGTCCAACTCTTTTAGTTTTTGATTTACATCTTTTAAAATCAGGTCTAACTCATTGATCGCAGAAGAGGTAGGATTTACTATATCTTTGTCTAAATTTTTTGTTATATACCTGATATCACTCATCATGTCAGCAAGATTTTTAAGTGCAAGTTGGACGTCAACCGTAGTCTGCTTATCTCCTGTAAGCGAAGTCAGAAGTGAGTCATCCTCTGAGAACCTTTTTGTGATGTTGTCTATATTGTTTACAATGCTTACAACTCTGTCTATAAGTGGATGAAGCTTATCGATAATATCGTTTATATCATCACTCATCACAAGCATAAGTTCCTCACCGTCTTCTAGCTCTTTGTTTCCAAATGCAGAATACAACTCAATATGTGCAGAACCTATTAGTGGCTTTTTCATCATCAGTACAGAACCCTCTGTGATCCACTTTTTATTTTTACTCGGTACGGAGAACTTCATATCTACACTTCCATTTGGTCTTAGCTCTATAAGGTCTATAACACCTATACTAAAACCTGAAAACTTTAAAGGCATCCCAACATGAAATGATTCTGCTGTTGTTGTATTAAACTTGTAGGAGTAACGCTCATCAAATGTACCTTTTTGTTCTATGATCAGATACAAAAACGAGAGTATAGAGATAAATGCTGTTAAAACAAAAATACCGACAATAATTTTTATTTTACTATATTGCAAGCATTATCCTTGTATTTTTTATACTGTATTTTATCAAATTATTTTTTAAGTTAAACACTTTTAAATCGATTGAATAAGTAATGAAAAAACCTCCACAAAAAATATAGCTATAAAAATTTTAACCATCCCTTTGATCATAGACCTTGGTATTGCTTCAAAACTAGTTCCTACTTTAAGTCCGTTGTATACAGGTATGATCATAATAACAAAACCAAAAGCTGCAGCTTTTAAAATTAAAACTGCAAAATCTTCAAATCCTATTGCACTTATAAGTATATTTTTATATGTATGAAAATCCATATTCATATAAAAAAGCGTAAAAAGATAACCCCCTAAAAGCATAATTAGAACAAAAAGTGTTGATAATGCTGTTACACTAACTACCCCACTCAAAATCCTTGGCAAATATAGATAGTCAATCAAATCTACTTTGGATTCTTTTAGCATTTGTATCTCTTTATTTATCTTCATAATAGCGATCTCAGCATTTATGGTTGCAGATGAACGAAATACTATAAGAAGTGCTACAAAAAAAGGTGAGAACTCTTTTATTGCAAAGATTACAATAATAGAGCCTATGTTGTCTTCAAGATTATAAAGTGTAGCTAGGTATATGATCACACCTATAAATATAGTTCCAAAAAAAATCGCTAAAAACATAAAAAGAGGAAGCATACCTATGGAGGTGTGATAGATCTGTTTTGTCAGAACTGTTCGTACTTCAGAGGTGTAACTTCTTGGGTTAAATATATGGATTAGACATATAAGTGTAAACTCTACAGCTTTATACATGGATAAAAAAATCTTAATTGTTTTATCGCCGATGCTGTTTAAAAACCCAATAAACAAACTAAACCTCTTTTATATTTTAAACCTTTGTTTATAAAGGTCTTCTATAGAGTCAATGTTATCTTTATAAGATATCAACTCTCCAAACTCGATCTCTATAACTCTGTGTGTTGAAGAGTCTTTAATCGCATCATAAAGTATATTGTCTGCACGATTTTTTATATATGCAGGTAGTATGTCTATCTTGTTTAGTTTAGCTATCTTTTCAGCTCCGCCTTTAAACTCCGTAAGTGGTTTTTCACTTTGGTTTCTTGTACCCTCTGGAAATATATATATACTGTCTCCAGCTTTTACTACACGCCTTATATCTTTAAAAAAACCACTCATTTGGGAAGATTCTCGATCTAGTAAAACTGTCCCTGCACTTCTAACAAACATACCAAAGAAAAAAGAATTATATAGCTCTTTTTTAGCTATCCAGTGACCAAAAATATCACTGTTTTTTGTGGCAACTTCTATGATCGTAGGATCTATTATTGTTCTGTGATTTGAGATCAAAAGATACTTTCCGTCTTTTGGAATATTTTGTTCATTTATAACTTTAATCTCAACATTTAACTTAGATAATAACTTCTGTGAATATTCAGTTCTAAGTCTTTTTTTCTCTTTTGCAGTAGATACTTTTTTTAGCTTATATCCATAAATATTTGTTAAATAAGTTGCATATATGGCAATCTTTAACTGATTAAATGTCATAAACTAGCCTTTAATATAGATTCCTGTATCTTTAACTTCTATCATATTATCATCTTGTAATTTTGTCAATGTTTTTTTAAAAGCTTTTTTACTCATAGAAAAAACTTCTGTTATAAGATCTGCATCACTTTTGTAGTTATAAGGCATAATCCCACCATTTTGTTTTAAAAGTTCTAAAACTTTCTCAGCATCACTACTCTTTTTTTTAGCTCCACTTGGTTGTAATGAGATATCTAAATTTCCATCTTTTCTTACAGTCTTGATATAAGCCTTTTTTTCATCACCTATATCTAGTTTTTCAAACACTTCATTTTTATATATTAGTCCTTCGTATTTACCTTCAACTATACACTTATATCCCAGTGGAGTTTTAGAAATAACAACTATTTTAACTTCCTGATGCGGCTTTAGACCTTTTGGTTTTTGAGTAAAAAAGTCTTGTGTTTTTTCACTTCCTACAAGTCTGTGAGTACGCTCATCATAAACAACTTTCAAAAAACGCTTCTCGCCTACCTTAAAAGGTGACCTTTGAAGTTTATTTGGAACAAGCAGGTCTTTTGGCAAACCCCAGTCTACAAATGCTCCAAACTTAGCTACATCTACAACTTCAAAAAAGCCAAACTCATCAAGTTTAGCTTTTGGTTCAAGTGTTGTAGCTATTAGTCTGTCTTCAGAGTCTGTGTATAAAAATACATCTAGAAGCTTTCCAACTTCCATATCTTTTGTTACATAAGCTTGAGGTAAAAGGACATCTTTTTCATCTTCTGAGAGTAAAAAAAGTCCATGAGGTGTTTCTCTATCAACTATAAGTGTATTTATTACACCAAGTTCTAAGTGTTTATTTTGTTCCATTTAGGTATTTCCGTTTCATTTGTTTATGAAATTATATCCATAATTTAAACACATTAATATTTAGACTAAGTTTTTCCAAACTATTGTATAATTATATTATGTATAAAATAATTTTATTACCAATATTACTCTTATTAACACTAACAGGTTGTACTGAATCTAATGATGAGGAAGACACTCCCACTGTAACTACTGTACCTATTGTAAATGATGACAAAAATGATTATAATACGCACATTCAACCAACAACAAATCCAACATTACGTCCTATGCTTGTAATACTTATCAGCTATAAAGATATACAAGTAAGTTCTTCTGTATCTACATGGAGTAATAAAATTTTTGGAAAAAATGAAAGTCAGCTTAACCATTATTATAACGAGATAAGTAACTCCCAATTTGAATTTTCACAAGCGACAGAATATAATGGAGTAGCATCTGTTTATTTAGATAAAAACCATCCAAATACAGATATAGACAGTTCCTCATTTGAAAAGTCTGTATACCCAGATCTAAAAGCTGCCCTTGAAAAAACAGACTCTGATATCTCTTTTGATATTTACGATAAAGACGGTAATGGTCATATAACACCAGATGAACTATTAATTACATTTATTATAGCAGGCTATGAAGATTCATACGAAGGTATGCATGTAACATATGGTATTTGGGGACACCAGAGTTGTGTCAGTTCAATTTATACCCCAACTTTAGATGGTGTAACTTTAATGAGTTGTGAAAATGATGGTAACTATGCAATGTTTGGTGAAAAACATAACAAAGTAAATCCACACGATGCAACTATAGGGATCATAGCTCATGAGCTTGGGCACTCTGCTTTTAACCTTCCAGATCTTTACAACACTTACAACTATAATGATGGTGGTATCGGATATTTTGGTCTAATGGGTGGTGGTACATGGACACAAAAAAATGTTTTTGAATATGCCGGTGAGACACCTGTTCATATGACTGCTTGGAGTAAAGTGTATACAGGATGGATAACCCCAGATAAAACAAATGGTTCAAAAGTTATGAACGCTACTAGTCTTAATAGTTTTAATGTTGTTAAAATACCTATAAATTCAAATGAATACTATCTACTTGAAAACAGAGATAACAGTGGATATGATCGCGGACTTTTTATGTTAGGTGGAGAGTTTAATGGTGGCTTGGCAATATGGAAAATAGATGAAACAAAACTAACTGATTACAAAATTAATGATAATTCAGTTAATAATGATATATATAATAGAGGTGTAGACTTAATTGAAGCAGCTAGAGCAAACATAGACTTTGGTGGAAACGGTCATGAAAAAAATCTTTTTTACTATGGAAATGTGAACAGTTTAAGCAATGCTGGTGTTTCAAATATAAGCGTTCGCGGAGAAACTATGACTTTGGAGGTTGAATAGATGAGATATGTGATTATAATACTACTCAGTTTTACAACTCTTTTTTGTGCACCTGCATATAATGCTCCAAGAGTTTTTAAACAAGCTGATGGTACAGAGTTTACTGCACGTCCAAATGGAAATCACCATCTAAACTGG
>Ga0193965_1000386_pt1 | contig 14444 bp, 13 predicted proteins | sample FB_8_MG_FD_140330 | JGI IMG/M metagenome (GOLD analysis project Ga0193965, IMG submission 140330) | Microbial mat bacterial communities from the Broadkill River, Lewes, Delaware, United States - FB_8_MG | ecosystem: Environmental > Aquatic > Freshwater > River > Microbial mats | place: USA... | reverse complement strand
CAAAAACCAATAAAAGCTTATTTTAAATCTTACTTTGGTAAAATACAACCTCAAAGATGATTTAACAAGGGTTATGCCAAATACCTGGATGGCGGTCATCTATAAGAGGGAGCTTAGAAATAAGTTCCTTTTTTTATTTTCTTTTTAGTTTATTACTCTATAATACTCCTAAGTTATTTTTTACTTATATATTTTTTAAAAAGGATATATCAATAAGAGAAGTCATCCGAAATTTGGCGATTTTTTGTCTTCTCTAATAACTAATCAAATTATCAGGATAATAAAGATGAAAAATCAAGGACACTCGCCTCTACATTGGTAGAGCTAATACTAAAACAACAACCGTTAGAAGTTCAAGAATCATACAAATTAAAACAACTTATAAAAGATGCTCTCTTTCTTGAAAATATTCAATCCTCTAAAACTAAAAAAGAGTTAGAAAGATATATCAAACCAATCCCAACAGATATAGCACTTTACCACGATAACTTTATTCGATTTGGTACTAACAAAGCTACATCTTTTGTGATAATAGATATTGACAAAGTATCGAGAGAACATTTTAATGATATTGAACTTTATAGTAAATTTGTAAAATCAAAACTCCACCTTACCCCAAATTGGATAACCAAAACATCAAAAGGTTACCATATAGGATTTATACTTGAGAAACCTATTTGGCTCAACAACTATAAGCAAGTATTAGATTTGATATCAATTAAACAATATCTCACTAATATTTTAGAAGCTGATATTGCAGGTTCTCACAGACTTATAGGTTTTTGGAGAAATCCACTCACTCACAATAGTATTATAAATGTAGAGAAAACTTATTGTATAGAAGATTTATTTAAAAATCTTGATGATACTCCTACCATATCATCAAATAACAATAAAACAACATCAAAAATAAATATTGATAAAATTAACACAATTGGATTTGTAGAGGGGAATAGAAATAATTTCTTATTCACAACAGCTGTTGCTATGCTTTATAACGGCATCACAACCAATGACGAGATTGAGACTATGCTTATTGATATTAATGATAATCAGCTACCTTTGGAAGAGGTAAAAAAGATAGTCAAATCTGTAAGAAGATACAACATTGTACCAAATGAAAAGAAACAAAGAGAAGATTATATAGCAGGTGAATATCACCAAGAGTTGTGGGATAATGGTATCCATAATTATATAGATAAAGATACCAACAAAACAGAATTTAGCAGACAGAAAATTGGACAAAAAATCTCAACTGCCAAAATCATTAAATCTACAATAGAAAAATTAGTAAAAGGATATGCAACTATATACAAGAATAAAGATGATTTTTCAAATAAAAATATATCAAAAAATACTGGTGTAAGTGTATCCACAATTAAGAGATATAGAAATAAAAGAAAGATAGAAGAGAGTATTAAATTTTTGGCATTTATAAGATATATAAAGAATATGAATAATAATAAAGAGAGTGTTAAGGCAGATGAACCTAGTTCTAATAAGTACAAATATGCGATGCAAAAACTGGTAAATTATGCTATTAGAGAATTAGAGTTTGAATATAAGAAAACAGGGAAAAAATTTAGCTTTTATGTGGAAAATGACGATACTTTAGGGTTCTTTGAGGTGTGGAAAGATGTGGAGGTTATGGCTGCATAGGGAAAATAAGGGATAAATGCAATGAAAACTATGGGTATATTAGCCATATATCCAAAGCCAAGGACAAAAGGGGACACTTTAATAATTAACTACCTAATTTTACACTATTTATCTTGACTTTTGAACATATGTTTGTTATAATTATGAACATATGTTTACAAAGGAGTTTATATGACACAAGACCAAAAATGTGAAAGGGTAGAGTTAAATAGATTAAAAAACTTTCCTATAATGATGTTTGCTATTATTATGGGATTATCTGGACTTACTATCACTTATGAAAAAGCACATGAGCTTTTTGGTGTACCTAGCTTTATAGGTACAGGATTATTAATATTCGATACAATAGCATTTCTTTTAATAGCTGTATTTTATATTTCAAAATTAACTAAATATTCAAATGAAGTAAAAAAAGAGTTTAATCACCCCGTAAGGATAAACTTTTTTGCTACAGTTGCTATCTCTTTTTTATTGATATCTATAGCATTTTCACCAGTATCAAAAGATATATCTTATTATTGTTTTATAATAGGTACAATAATGCAAACATACTTTACACTTAAAACAATAACTTTTTGGATAGATAGAAATTTAGAGCTTCAACACTCAAATCCTGCTTGGTTTATACCAATTGTTGGTAATGTTTTAGTTCCTGTTGCTGGTGTTGGTTTTGCTGATAATAGTTTATTAATGTATTATTTCTCAATAGGTATGTTTTTTTGGATAGTATTAACAGCTATCTTAATTAATAGAATTATTTTTCATCATCAATTAGCTGGTAAATTTATACCAACACTTTTTATATTTATAGCACCACCTGCTATCTCTTTTATAGCTTATGTAAAAATGAATGGTGGAGAGTTTGATATGTTTGCAAGTAGTTTATATAATTTAGCTTTATTTTTTACTTTTTTATTACTATTTATGTATAAAAAGTTTTTAAATCTAAAGTTTTTTATATCTTGGTGGGCATTTACATTTCCATTAACAGCAGTTACTATTGCATCTATGTTAGCTTATAAAACTACAAATATTTTAATGTACAAATATTTTTCATATATTTTTATAATTGTATCAACATTAGTTATATTATTTGTAGCAATTAGAACAGTTCAAAATATGTTCAAAGGTCAAATCTGTATCGAAGAATAGATTAAAAAGAAAAGGAAAAAATAATATGAAAAAAACAATTTTTATAGAAGCTCCAAAAGAGCAAATGACAGATATTATGGAAAATTGGGCAAAAGATTTAAAACAGGAGAAAAACTAATGATAGCAATACCAGTAAAAACAAATAAAGAAAATCCAGCAGTTACAACACTATTTGGAAAAGCAAAATGGTTTGCATTTATAGATGGTGATAAAATTACAATTGAACAAAACAGACTTCAAAGTGGTCGTGCTGTTGTGGAAGATTTTGTAGCAAGAGGTGTAACTAAAATTGTATTTAATCATATGGGTGGAAACCCTTTTATGTTATTACAAAAAGCTAAGATAGAGTGTTATTATAGTGGTGAAGATAGAATCTTATTAACTGATATTTTAGAAAAACTAAAAACAGATGATTTACTAAAAGTAGATGGTTCTAATATGGCTGATTTTATAGAACAAGGTAATATGCATAACGGTGGAAATGAACACGAACACGAACACGAACATGAGCATCATCATCATTAAAAAAATTATATCATTTTATTAAACTATCAACAAAACTTATGTAGAATATAAAAAAATCTAAAGGGAAAAAGATGATAAAAAGAGTTTTATTAACATTATTGTTAATAGCAAGTTTTAGTGAAGCAAAAATGAATATGTTTCAAAGTGTAGCTCCAAGTGAAGCTACAATATTACAAAAAGGTGATGACAAGATGTATTGTCCAAACTGTGGTATGTATCTACCAAAGTTTTGGAAAACTTCACATGCAGTAGAGTTTAAAAATGGTATATATAGACAATTTTGTTCAATGTATTGTTTAGTAGAGCAATTAGAACTTACAGAGTTAAGAGGGAAAAAAGATACTATCAAAAAGTTTCTTGTAACTGATGTTAAGAGTTTAGATTATATAGATGCAAAAAAAGCTTTTTATGTAGTTGCTTCAAATAAAAAAGGTACAATGACAGTTACTAGTAAATATGCATTTAAAAATGAGAGTGATGCAAAGCAATTCAAAGCCAAAAATGGTGGAGAGATTATGAACTTTGATGGAGCTTACAAAATAGCTATGACTGATTTTGCTAGAGATACAGGGCTTGTATTTGCAAAAAGAAGTAGTAAAATGTACAAAAAAGGTAAAATGATATATAACAATAAGTGTGATAAAACTAAATTATCAAGTTTTGATGCTCACACTATGGGAAGTATGAAAGCTCTTATTAGAGATACAAAAGCTTGTGGAGAACTTAATAATGGACAACTTCAAGCAGTTATGTTATATTTTTGGGATGTAAGACTTAACAAATTTGATGAACTTTATGGTGAAAATCAAGATGTAAAACAACATGCACAAAAGTTCCAAAAGAAATTTGAAAATATGAATAATAACTAAAAAAATGAATATCTATAAGTTAATTAATAAAAAAGAGATATTATTTATATCTCTTTTTTTTATTTTAAATCTAAATAGTTTTGCTATTACATTAAGTCAAAAAGCAACCATAAAAAATCCCACTTTAGTACAAAATCAAGATATTAAAAACTGGTGCTCTTTTAGTGGTGAAAATCTTTTAACTACTTATAAAACAAACTATATTGTATTTTTAACAGATGGGATAAAAAAACAGTATGCATCTTTAAGGTTTTTAGCTGCTGATTATGATGCTATAAAAGCTAGAATAAAAGAGATAAAAGCGATAGATTTTGAAACTCAAAAAGTGATAGATGTTAAAAATGCATTTTATTTAGTAAACTCAAAAGTAAAAACAAAATATACAAAATATTCAAAATTGGCTTTTGAAAAAAAAGAAGATGCTATAAAGTTTCAAAAAAAATATAAAGGTGATATAAGAGAGTTTGAGTTTGTTTTATATATGGCTACAAAAGATATAGAACAAGATAGTAAATTTTTTTTAAAAAGAGATAATAAAGATTATAAAAAAGGTGAAAAAATATACTCAAAAATATGTCAAGATATTAAGCTAGAAAATTATTACTCTTTAAATAATTTAAAATCAAATATTTTAAAAAAAAGCCTTTGTAAAAATATGAATGAGAAAAGGTTACAACTTGTATCAAAATATCTTTGGGATAAAAAAAGACTAAATATATCTTCAAAAGAGCATCAATTTGTAGAAGTATCAAAAGATGAAAAATGTCCTGTTTGTGGTATGTTTGTTTATAAATATCCAAGATGGGCTGCTCAAATATTTTATAAAGATGAAAACAAAACTCATAAATTCTCTTTTGATGGGGTAAAAGATATGATGAAATTTTATTTTAATCCATCACAATGGGGAAGTTATAAATATGCTATAAAAGAAAATATATCTCAAATAGCAGTTACAGATTATTATGCACAAAAAAAGATTGATGCAACAAAAGCATATTATGTAATAGGTAGTGATATATATGGCCCTATGGGACACGAACTTATACCATTTGAATCTTTTGAAGATGCAAAAACATTTAAAAAAGACCATTATGGTACAAAAGTAATGAAGTTTAATGAGATAAAAGAGGATGGTGTATATAAATTAGATAATTAAATTTAATTTAACTCATTCTTTTGTGATACTTGTTATAAGATATACGTCTTTTATTGCTTTATAAAATATTTAAAATAAATAGGTACAATGTTATTAATAAAATAAAAAAGGTTCATCATGAATGAGAAGAATATTATTAGCTCTTTTTTCAAAAGAGTTATACTCTCTATGGTTGTTATAACGATTATTAGTATAGTTGGAATATATACTTATCAAAAAAATACTTTTTATAACTCTTTGGCTAAAGAGATAATAACTCATATTGACAATGGTCTTAAAAAATATGATAAAATAGATATCTTTAATGATAAAACTGTTATAGAAAAAGATGTAAAAATATTTATGAGAGAGTTGGGTTTTATATCAATTGAGATATATAATGAAAATAAAAATGAAGTTATTAGTTTTGAAGCAAAAGGAAATAGATTTAAAAAAAAGATAGAGCTTCTTAAAAGTCACGATAACTATGTAATTCATAATTTTCCTAATACGAAAAATATGGAGCATAATTTTTTTGAGATACCAAATGGTAACTATTTTTTACAAATCTTTTATCCAATTTATAAATACAATAAAATTATTGGTTATATTGAAGGGATAAAATCAATAGAGCCTATTATTGTAAATAGATTTAAAAGAGGTTTAACAATAGCTATAATAACTGTTTTTTTTACAATAGTTCTTTTGTCTTTAACTATTTTTCCCATTATATATTTTTCTTACAAAAAACTACAAGAAAATAGAATAAAATTAATTTCTAATAATATACTTACTATTAATACACTTGGAAATGCTATTGCATTAAGAGATAGTGATACAGATGAACATAATTATAGAGTATCTATATATTCTATAAAACTTGCACAATCTTTAGATTTAGAAAAAGAACAAATTAAAAAACTAATTATAGGTTCTTTTTTACATGATGTAGGAAAAATAGGAATAACAGATAATATACTTTTAAAAAATGGAAAACTAACAAATGAAGAGTTTAAATTAATGAAAGAGCATGTAAATAAAGGTGTTGAATTAGTAAAAGGAAATAGTTGGTTAGAACAAGGTGTCGATGTAATATATTCTCATCACGAAAAATATGATGGTACTGGATATCCAAATTCTCTTAAAAAAGATGAAATTCCTCTTATTGCTAGAGTATTTTCTATTGCAGATGTATTTGATGCTCTCACTTCAAAACGACCATATAAAGAACCATTTAGTTATGAAAAAAGTATAGGTATTATAGAAAAAGATACTAATACCCATTTTGACCCATATTTAGTTTCTAATTTTAAAGATATCTCTTATAAACTATATGAAGAGATAAAATATAAAAATAAAGAAGAACTAAAAGAGCAACTTGAGAAGTTAATTAATAAGTATTTTTTATCATAATAACTCTTTTAAATCCTCTTTTGTCAATTTTGATTGTTGTTTTGTAATAATACCTTTTGATAAAAGAGAGTTTTTTAACCCCTCTCCTATTTTTGAAGCTATAAAACAATCTACACTATTTTCTAAAAGTATAGGAGGTAAAATTATAGCAGGTTTATTTAACTTTTTTAATATAGGGTTATCTATTTTAGTTATATATTCTATTGTTTGATTATCTATTTTATACAATACTATATAGTTCATATCAATAGATGTATTATCAAATCTATCTTTATCTTCTAAACAAATAGCAACAATATAATCTTTTTTTCCATCTTGTATCTCTATTTTATGTCCCATCACTAAAGCATTAGCTAATTTTTTTCGAGCATTTTTTATTATTCTTGTAAAAGTTGGCCTTGATACTCCCATTTTAAAAGCAGCTTCCTCTTGATACAACTCCAATACATCCATAAGATATATAGCTTCTATCTCCTCATCAAGTATTTGTGATATACCTGTACTCTCTTGATTTAACGGTGCATAAGTTTTAAATGATGGTTTAAAACTTATTATTCTTTTATTTTTACCTCTTGACATATAAATCCTTCTAATCAATAATAATAACAAATTTTTTATTAAACTATTATTGACAAATGATTAAAGTTATAATAATAAGTTTATCCTATAAAAATAAAATATTTATTAAATCTATTAATTTATAATAGTTTCACTTGATATATTTAATATTATCTCTTCAGATAAACTATTTGCAATAATTTTTTGTAATATTTTAAAATCATCTTTAATTAAAATATCTTCAGATTTTGTTTTAATAAAAAGTAAAGGCTTTTTTTTACTTAAATCTACTTCAAGAATATCTACAATAATCTCTTTATTATTTATATAATATGTTTTGTGTTGTAATTGATTTAAAATATTATTTTGTTGTATAACTTTCGAAAAAGATATTAAAAGTGGTATAGTTACTAAACCTAATAAAACAGTTGTATAAACTATCCCTTTTTTTGCTCTATGAAGTGGTGCATAACCAAGCACTATAAAAGTAAGTGAAGCAAATAAAGTTATCCCAACAAGGTTTGTAATAAAAAGTAAAAAAGAACCATATATAATATCCCATTGCATCCAACCTATACCAATACCTGTAACACTAAGAGGTGGAACAAGTGCAACAGCTATTGCAACTCCAGCTAAACTTTTTGCTACTTCACTTTTTGAGTTTGCATAAGCCCCTGCTATTCCTGATATAATTGCTACCATTAAATCTAATAGATTTGGATTTAATCTTCCTCTCATCTCATCTGTTAAAACAGAAAGAGGCATCATATAAGTATATATACAAGAGAAAAGTAAAGCTATTAATATACCAAAAATAAGTGTTTTTGAACTATTTTGTATTAAATTATTTTCCCCTCTTACTATCCCCATAGCCAATGAAACAATAGGTGACATAAGTGGTGCTAAAATCATAGCTCCAATAATAACCGTAGCAGAGTTTTGAAAAAGTCCTGTAGTAGCAAGAAGTGTACTTAATACCATTAAAACTATAAAGATAGAGCTTAACTTTGAGCTTTCTCTAAGGGATAAAAATAACTCTTTAAACTTTTCTTCGTTTGCTTTTTTAAATAAAGGTACAGATTCATTTAATAAGCTATTTTTTATCTCCCCTTTTGGTAATGCTTGTGTTTTTATTGTATCTTTATCTTCATCTTGTGTTGTTTTTTGTGGAATATTTTTAATATATCTTCCTAAAGATATATTTAAAGTATCTCTTAAAACTTCTAACTCTATCTCTTTAGAACTCATCAAAGTTCCATCTAATTTATAGTCCATAGATTTATTACTATTTATAGTTAGCTTGGATGTTTTTATAACACCTATACTTTTAGGTAAATTATCTAATAAAAATCTACTATAAAAAAATACCATAAAAAGATAATAGATATAAGAAAAAATACTTACAGGTGATAATATAAATGCATTTAATTTACCATCATGAAAAGAGAAATCTTCATTTATAATATTATAATGCCCATGTACAACATTATGCTCTAAAATCATAACACCTGTTGCAGCTGTTTGAACTGTTTGCTCTTTTGAAGTTATAAATGTAAATTCTCTAAATTTTAAATTAGAAATATTAATAAAAAACTCTTTCACTTTGGCAAAAAAACTTTTTTTCTCTATAGGGTTATTATTTAATCCATGAACATCACCAATAATAATATTTGTAAAAGTAGGCTCTCCATTACAAATAAGAATATCAACTAAGTTTAATCTTTTTTCATCAAAACAATCATCACAAGCTTCATATATATCTTTTGATATACCATAACTAGCTACTGTTTTTGGATTCTCTTTTGTAGGGAGTATCCCTATATTCATTTTTGAACTAAGATGATTTTTTATAAAAATTCTTATATTTTCATCACTAAGATATAAAAGTGTAATAGTACTATCATCATAATCTAAAATAGTGCTACAATAAAGTTGTATCTCAACTTCTACTTTATAATGAATTTTAAGGTGTTGAACAAACTCTTCAAATTCAACAACTTGCTTTTTTTGTCCACTTGTAATTAAAAATACTTTTTTTATCATAGGCTGTTTTTCCTTTGGAAAATATACAACTATTTTCTATTTTTTAGTTTATTTTTAAGAATAATTTTACCATTTTCAACTCCTGGTTGATTATAAGTATTAATATGTAAAAATTGTCCAACAATAGATGTTAATAGTTCATATCCAAACATCAATCTTGCTAAGTTATACTCATCTACTTTATCAATTGTAATAGTATCACAAGGGATATCACCTAAATCTTGAACAGCTCTAATAGTAGCATCTGCTTGATAATTTATTAGTTTTGAAAATGGAATATTTTCTATATAATCCAACTCCTCTAACCCTTCTAATTTATAATTAGGTATCTCTATATCGTTTTCAAAATCATTTACTTTAATAAAAGTAACAGTTTTATCTCTTTTACCCTCAATTATTAATTGTAAAAAACTATGTTGGTCAACAGGACCTAATATCCCAATAGGTGTTAAACCTTGGTTTGTATTATCATTATCAAGTTTACCTAAGCTCTCTCCCCAAAGTTGTACATACCATTGATTAAAACCTTTTAATAAAGCTGAATATGAAAAAACAACATTTATATTAAATTTATGTTTATATTCTGCTATAAATCTAGCTTTTGTCATCATTGGTTTATAAAACTCTTTTTTTTGAAAAAATGAATTATATACTTTTTTACAACCTTTTAAAAGTGAATCAATATCTATACCAATAATTGCTAAAGGAACTAACCCAACAGCACTAAATACAGAAAATCTACCACCAACATCTTTTGGCACTTCAAATGTTTTTATATCATTCTTTTTAGCATAACTGTTTAATTTACTATCATTTTCTGTAATAACTATACAATTATTTTTATCTATTTTTGTTTGAGTATTTAGATATTTAAAAATACTAATAGTTTCTATAGTTGTACCTGATTTGCTAATAACTATAAAAAGAGTATTTTCAAGCTCCAAACAATCTATTCTTGTTTTTAAATCAATTGGGTCTGTTGATTCAAAGAAATGCAACTCTTTATCATAACTATTTGACCTTCTTAAAAAATCATATATTGCAAAAGTACCTAAAGTACTTCCACCTATACCTATTATTGCTATATCTTTTTGTTTTACTGTTTTTGCATACTCTTTAATCTGTGTTGTATTTTGAAATGGAAGATTGTAATAACCTATTGATTCTTGTTCCTCTGTAATCTTTTCAAAGATTTGCTCATCTGTAATTCTTGGATTTAAATTTGCATTATAATTCATAAGTATATCTTTTTATTTCTGTTTTTTTGACTTTTGTTTTTGATTTTGCTCTAAATCATAAAAATAATTTGTTGCTTCTACAAATCCATCTACACTTCCACAATCAAATCTTTTACCTTTAAATTTATATGCTATAACCATACCTTTTTTAGCTTGTTCACATAATGCATCTGTTATTTGTAACTCACCATTTTTTCCTGGTTTTGTATTTTTTATCATATCAAAAATATCTGGAGTTAAAATATATCTTCCAATTACAGCTTGATTTGATGGAGCTTTATCATTATCAGGTTTTTCAACCATATTTGATACCATAAACACACCATCTTCTATCTCTTTACCTTCAATTACACCATATTTATGAACCTCTTCTTTAGGTACTTCCATAGTGGCTACTATACAACATTTATATTTATAATAAAGGTCTATCATCTGTTTTAAAACACCATCACCATTAGGATTTACACAAAGGTCATCTGCTAATATAACTGCAAATGGATTTTGAAAACCTACTAATACATTACCTTTATATATAGCATCTCCAAGACCTTTCATCTCATTTTGTCTTGTATATGTAAATGTACACTTATTTATAATCTCTCTAATTCCATCAAGCATAGACTCTTTTGAAGTATCTTTTATTTGATGCTCTAACTCATAAGATATATCAAAATGGTCAGTTATTGCTCTTTTTCCACGACCTGTAATAATTGCCATAACATCACATCCAGCATCCATAGCCTCCTCAACACCATATTGAATTAATGGTTTTGTAAGTACTGGTAACATCTCTTTTGGCATAGCTTTTGTTGCTGGTAAAAATCTTGTACCATATCCTGCTGCTGGAAATAAACATTTTTTAATCATTTTTTATCCTTTTTGTTTGTTTAAGCCATAATATTCCATAAGGCTCTATTTTAAAATTTTTTTCTTTGTAAACTTTATGTGTTATTATATCTATAAGTTCTTTATATTTTATATGTTCTAATTCAAAATTAATAACTCTATTTTCAAAATTATATACAGCTACTATATAACAAGATTTATCTTTTGTATAATGTTGAACTACAAAAAGAGAACTTGATATATCCAAAAACTCAAATGGAGAGTATGGACAAAAAGCCTCTTCATGTATTCTTATAGATATTAGTTGTTTATATCTTTTAAAAATACTCTTTCTTAAACTTCCATCTTGTTCTAAAGTCTCTTTGATATTATCAAAATTAAGTTTTTCTCTATTAATTGCTCTATTTCTTCTTGTTTGTCTTAAACCTTCATGATAATTTTGAGACCCTACAAGTGAGTGAAAATATATACCTGGAACACCTGGCATTGTAAGGGTTACAGCTTGAGATAATATCATTCTTTTTACTCTAATAGTATCATCATCATTTGGGTGTGTTAATATATCTATATAGCTACAATTTAACTCATAAGGTGACTTTTCACCACCACCTATAGCTCTATAAGAGACAACTCCACCGTGGTCTTCACAAGAATCTACTAAAAAATCTAACTCACCTTTATCAAGAATATCACTAACAGCTCTTAATCCAACACCATCGTGACTAGCTGTAAAATTAAAAAAACAAACCTTATCACTAGGTAGAGTTAAAGTTTTTGCCCAAGCAGTAAGCTTTGTAGTATCACCTTTTAATATTGAGAATGCTAAAAGTGGTGGAAGAGCAAAATTATATACCATTTGAGCTTCATCATCACCATCTCCAAAATATGATATATTTTCATCGTGAGGTACATTTGTTTCAGTAATTATCAACACTTCAGGTGCTACTTCGTGAATAACCTCTCTCATAAGTTGTATTAACTCGTGAGTTTGAGGAAGATGAACACAAGGTGTATTTAATTCTTTCCAAATAAAAGCAATAGCATCAAGCCTTAATAAACTAGCACCATTTTCTACATAATATAATAAAACATCAAGAACTTTTAAAAGTACTTTATAATTTGCATAATTTAAATCAACTTGGTCTGCACTAAAAGTTGTCCAGATATTTCTTATTTTATCCTCTTCATCTATAAATTCTGTTAAAATAGGGGTTGTTCTAGGTCTTACTACAGAACTTAAATCAGTAGATGGGTCAAGTTCTGTAAAAAAATCTAAATATTCAGGGTCATTAGCTAAAAACTTATTAAACCATTCACTAAGTTGGCTCATATGATTAATCACCCCATCAAACATTAATCTATGTTTTATACTTAGTTTCTTTATATCTTTCCAAGAACCAATAAGTGGAGATACACCTTTATAGTTTACTATAGAAAAACCATCATCACTAGAGTATGGATAAAAAGGTAAGATATGAACAGTATTTATACAATCCTCTACATATTCATCTAAAAATCTATCAAGAGTTGCTAATGCTGTTTCACCTTCGTGAAATATTTGGTCTCCGTATGTTATAAGAATCACATCTTTTTGTGTTAAAATATAAGGTTTACTATCTATTTTATTTTTATATTTATAAATTAAAGATTTAATTAACTCAAAAGCTTTTTTAGAATCCTCTTTATTATAAATAAAATCTAATGAGTTAGAGATAAGATTTAATCTATCTTGTGTAGTATGAGAACTAATTTTCATTTTATTTTTTACTCTTTTTATTATCTTTATTTACACATTTAATAAACTCTTCTGATATCTCAGGTAAAACAGACCTAACACTAATCCAAGCAGATAAAGATGGTACACCCAAAGGGTCTTTTATAAATAATTTAGAAGCTTTTTTAAGTGCTTTATCAAAAACCTCAACAGCTTGTATCTCTTTTTTTCTATCAAAGTCAAGAGAGTTAAATTTTGCAACCGCATCATATTGAGATATTGTTTTTCTACTTTCGTGAAAAAATGCTGTTTGTAAAGTTTTTAAAGAATCTTTTGAGAATGTTACACCATTTTGAGACATAATTCTAAAAATAGTTTGTGCAATATCTATAGACATTTTTGCAACTCCACCATCAAGCTCTTTTGATGGTTCGCTATGTTTCAAATCTTGATGTTTATGCTCGTAACTTTCCATAATCTCTGTTTGACAAATTCGTCTTACAGATGTGTTATCATATACTTCACTTAAAGTAGATACTTCTAATCCCCAAGTTGGAGATATTCTTATCCCTCGTGCTAATGTTCGTATAAATGCAAATTCACCTGAAAGTGAATATCTAAAACTATCCATATAATCTAAATAAGCACTGCTTCCGTATGTTTTTTTTAATGCTTTTATTAAAGGTGAATAAAAAAGTCTAGTAACTCTACCGTGAAGTTTATTTGTTACTCGTGAGTAATATCCTTTATTAAATTCAAAATCAAGAGCTGGATGAACAATAGGATAGAAAAGTTTCGCAGGTATATCTTTGGTATAATTAACAATATCACAATCGTGTAGTGCAAAGGCATAAGCATTTGGGTCTGAAAGTGCATATCCAATCATAGTCCATACATTTCTACCTTTACCTTTGATATCTAAACTTCTAAATCCACTTTTATCAAAAGTGTTATAAAGTTTTTGTATATTAGGGCCATCATTCCAAAGAACATCAACTTTTGTATCTAACACACTCATTATCTCTTTTACCTCTTCAAACTGCTCTTTTGTAGCTCTATCAAGTCCTAGAATAATTTTATAAAGATATTTTACATCTTTTAATTCTTTTAAAATTGTTTGCATTGCTGGTGTTTCAAATTCACTATATAATGCAGGAAGTAATAAAACCATATTATGTCGTTTTGAAAACTTCTCTAAATCAACTTCTAAGCTACCTATATCTCTTGAAGCTACATTTTGTAATGTTGTTATTGTTCCATTTTGAAAAAAGTCTGCCATTTTTTATCCTTTT
>Ga0193965_1000385_pt1 | contig 14460 bp, 12 predicted proteins | sample FB_8_MG_FD_140330 | JGI IMG/M metagenome (GOLD analysis project Ga0193965, IMG submission 140330) | Microbial mat bacterial communities from the Broadkill River, Lewes, Delaware, United States - FB_8_MG | ecosystem: Environmental > Aquatic > Freshwater > River > Microbial mats | place: USA... | reverse complement strand
TGAAACATTTTTGTTCTTTTTCTAGAATCAAAATCATCTTCAGTTAGAAGAATTTGAGCAGTATCAATATCGTAAATATCAAATTTTTTCTTATAGCTTGTCATAAGTATAGGCTGACCTGCTGCTGCAATCGCTTTTTTCCCTATCTGCTTACTCTTATCTAGTTTTAATGCATAATATCCTGCTGCAACAGCACCAGAAGTGACAAGAACTACATCATATTTAGATTGCAATTTTGCGATTAAACTTACAAGGTTTAACATTCTCTCTTTTGCAATATTATTTTTATCTGTTAACACAGCACTACCGACTTTTATTACCAGTCTATTCATAATTTTCCTTAGTTTAAAGTCTATTGTTTGTATAGATGCTATACTAACATAAAAAAATTAACTTAAGTTGTCATACGACACTTAGCTAAAATTAGGAAAATTTATGAAAACTATCACTTTTATCGGAAATGGCAATATGGCCTTAAGTATCGCCAAGGGTTTAAAACAAAATTATAAAATTGAAGTTGTAGGAAGAAGTATTGAAAAGCTGGAAAAATTTGAACAAGAATTAGAAGTAAAAATCGATAAATATTTAATGAAAAACTTTGATATGGAAGATAAAACTATTTTGTTTTGTGTAAAGCCAGCAAATGTTGAAGAGGTAGCTACACAATTAGAAGGTACTGCTAGAGTTATCTACTCTGTTTTAGCAGGAACATCATTAGAGAAACTTCGCTCAAACCTTAATACTCAAGCTGTAGTTCGTACAATGCCAAACCTTGCTGCAAGTGTAGGAAAATCTATGACAACTCTCACTGGTGATATAGAGTTTAAAGAGGAAGCAGAGGAGATTTTAGGAGCTATTGGCGATACAAGATGGCTTGCAAGTGAAAAAGAGATAGATATAGCTACTGCACTTGCTGGAAGTGGTCCTGCATATCTCGCACTTATAGCAGAATCTTTAGCAGATGGTGCTGTAAAACAGGGTTTAAAACGCGATGATGCTATGGCAATCATGAGAGGCTTGTTTAGCGGTTTTGGAGATCTTATTCAAGAGATTCATCCAGCACTTCTTAAAGATGGCGTCATGAGTCCAGGTGGAACAACTGCAGCTGGTTATGGCGCCTTAGAAGATGGAAATGTAAGAGCTGCATGTATAGACGCCATTAACAAAGCTTACATGAGAGCTAAGGAGTTATAAACTTCTTGGCTCTTGATAGTTGTTATTTTTTCTTAGGCATCTCTACTACAAAATAATCCCCATCAATTTTATGTGTAATCTTATCTTGCTCTACATCTTTAGGTATGCTATAAGCAGTTGAAAAATGTCTTGAGTTATAAAAATAACCTCTCTCACTCTTCTCTTCACTTTTCATATCCATCATAATTGAGACCATATTGTCTTTAATCATAAAATTAAGTTTATCAGCAGATGCACCATTGAGTTTTATTCTATATACATACTTATCATCTAAGTTTTCATAGAGTGATTTTTTCTCATAAAGTGCTGGATTTTTTGCTTTTTCATCGTTTATATATTTGTTTTCATCTTTTAGTGCTTTAATCCTTTTTTCGTATTTTTCTATCATCGCATTGTTATATTTTAACTTCTCATCAATATCGATATCAAAAAGACCATACGCATATATACTTGTACTTAAAACAAATGCACTAATCACCGGTAACGTTACTAATTTATTCATAATTTACTCCTTGAAAATAAAATATTTTTACAAGAAAATTATAAAACCTGATGATAAATAAAAATTAAATATTTGACTAATGAAAATTAAACAAAGAGGAGATTAAAGGGGTGGAGAAGATCTAGAGAAATTTTAAAATCTCTTTCTCTATATCTTCTTTATTGATGATGGTATCTTGTGCTATCTTTTTTGTAAATAAGCCTTTTACCATTGCAGGTATCTCTAACTTAGCTGTCTTAGAGATTGATTCAAGAGCCTCAATATCATGAGTATCAACCTCACCAGTAAGTGCATTAGCAATTACTGGCGAGAACTTTGTCCACTCAGCAGTTGAGTAAGCTATAGTTTTTATCGCAGGATTTGAGCAAGTCTCGTAAGATTTTAAACATGTAGCAGTATGAGGGTCCATTAAATAACCATCATTTTCAAAAGTATCTTTAATATATTTTTTACCCTCATCACCATTACAAAAATCTGCTGCAAAACACTCTTGTAGTTTTGTCAGTTCATCAGAAGTTAACTCATAGTTATTTTCAACTTCTAAATTGTTCATAAGCTCTCTTGTTCTCTCGTAACCAAATAGATCAAAAAGAATTCTCTCAACATTTGAGGATTTTAAAATATCCATCGCTGGAGATGTAGTTCCAAGTACTTTTGAATCTCTTAAGTCATATTTTCCAGTTTTAATCAGTTTAGTTAAAACATTGTTCTCATTTGAAGAGATAACAATCTTCTCAACTGGTAAGCCCATTTTCCAAGCATAGTAACCACCGAGTGCATTACCAAAGTTTCCAGATGGTACATTTAGATAAACTTTTTCACCCATAGTTGTAGCACCTTGACGTACTAACTCTAAATAAGAATGAATATGGTAAATTATTTGAAAAATGATACGCCCAAAATTTACAGAGTTTGCAGCTGAGAGTGATACATGTTTCTCTTGAAGAGCTGCTTTAAAATCATCTGAAGCAAGTAAACGCTTCAATGCGTTTTGTGCATCATCAAAAACGCCATTAATACCAATTACTTTTAAGTTTTTCGCATCTTCTGTCACCATTTGTAAACGTTGTACATCACTCGTTCCACCATCAGGATATAGACAAGCTACTTGAACATTCGCACGGTTTTTAAAAGTTTCTAATGCTGCTGGACCAGTATCACCACTTGTTGCAGCGAGAATTAAATAATTTTCGTTACGTTTTTGTGCAATAGAAGATAAAACTACACCAAATGGTTGCAGAGCCATATCTTTAAATGCACGTGTTGGACCGTGATACAGTTCACTAATATAAAGATTCTCTTTTACTTTTACAACTGGTACTGGATTTGTAGCATCATCAAACTTATCGTATAATGCAAGTGCTTCATCAATAACATCCTTATCTATATCTATCTCAAAACGGGAGAGCATATCTGATGCTAATTCTTTGTAAGAAGAGTTTAAATGTTTATTTAAAAACTCCTCACCAAGATCTGGTAATTTCTCAGGTACATAAAGACCACCGAATGAAGCAATAGGAGCTAAAATAGCTTGTGAGAATGTTACAGTTTTAGGCTTATTTTCGTCAAATCCACGAGTTTGTATAAAGTTCATATTTCTCTCTACTTAATTTTTTCGTGATTATATCGAAACTTTTATTTGATTTTACTGCAAGAGTATTTAGTTTTTAGAAGCAGAGTTAAGAAGATATTTGAAATAAGAGAAAAATATTAATGTTAATATTAAAACCGCTAAAACTTCATAACCAATCATCCAAACTATAAATATAGAAGAGAAATCTAACAAAAAAAATTTTTCAAATGTTACGTGAGCGATAAAGACAAATAAAAACAATAAACCAGTTACATAAGGTATAAAAAGAAAATAGAGGCTCAACATCACACCCTCAAAACCTTGAGGCGAGATGATGTACTGATTCATATCTATATTTTGAGAACCAAAATTCTCCTTTTTATTACGAACCTTTTTCATACGGGACTTATACTCAACAATATCTTCAACATTTGTATCGTAAGATTTTTTTTGCTTACTAGAGATATTTTTTGATGTAATTGGCATAATGTCTTCCAAATATTTTAATTGAAATATTATATCACAAAAAAAATTATTGAAAAAGCCTTATCGGATTTATATGAAAAGATTTTTGCGTTACTTCAAAAACAAGTTCTTCACTTACACGACCAATTGTAAAACCTTTTTTCACTTTAGTCCCTTTCTTTATGTTTGGTGCTATCTGAGATAGATTTGCATAAATAGTATGTAAACCTCCACTATGCTCTACAATCACAATATTGTCAAGTACTGCAGTTTTATCTGCATAGATCACCTTACCATTAAATACAGTTTTTACTTTTGCATTTTTCTGACTTGGTTTTAAAGATATTGATTCGTTAAAAATTTTAATCCCATAAATTGGATCAGTATATGTACCATATTTTTTTGTAATCGTGTAAGAATCAAGTGGAGCGATAGTTTTAACACCCTTATACTTTTTTGTTTTTACAGCTTGATAACTACTTCCATGCTTTTTGACATGTGGAAGATTTGTATCATCAACAAGCTCTTTTTGTTCTGCTAAAGCTCGTTTCCTCTCCTCTTCCTCTTTAGCTTTTTTAGCCATGTCAATTTTAATGATATTTAATTCTGATAAAGTTTTTTTAAGAGTGTCTTGCTTTTTCAAAATAGTTTTAACCTGCTTTTTATATGAAGCTTTTGCAAGTTTAAGTGTTTTGAGCGCTTTTTCATTTTTCTTTTGCGCCTGAAGAAGATCTTTTCTTTTTTTATCAATACTTTGAATCGCTAACTCCAACTCTTTAACATTTTCACTCAGTTGATCAATGTTTTTAGAATTACTGTAAAACTTCTTGTTCAATTTCTCCACTTTTTCCTTAGCAGATTTTAACATCCCATTAAGTACTTCAAATTCTATTAAAGACTCTGCATTGACTACATTGTCATCCTCAAGCATTACAGAAAGTGAAACACTTTGAGCAATTACAAAGACTAACTCCTCTTCTATTTTGTCTTGCTCTTCATTAAGTTTTTTTTGACTTGTTTTTAAAAGTTTAATGTTTTTTGTATTTTCATTATAAATCTTCTCTTTCTCTTGAAGTTCAGCTTTAAGTTCTGCGAGATATTTATTTTGTTTAGCCAACTCTTTTTTTTGCTTTATAATAGCTTTGGCATTTTCTGCCATTTTTTTATTTATTTTTGTATAATTTTTACTAAATGAGTTTAGTTCTGTACTTGTTTTAGATATTTTTTTATTTATATCTTCTTTTGCAATAAGAAAACTACTTAGTAAAATAAGAGTTAAAATTAAACGTATCATACCTCTTCTTTATGTCCAAGAACTATTAAAGATGCTAACACTAAAGAAACAAAAACGGCTACACTTGTAAGGATTAAAAAATCGCTCAAAGGGTTAAATATAATTAAATCAATCCCTATCTCTTGAAACTGCTTTAAAACCCATTCATTACTGGATATATAAATAAATAGTCCGAATGCTAAAGCACTTGCTATGAGTGCGTCTACTATTGCTAATCTAAATAGTACAGCTGAACGAAGCCAAATCGGCGCTCCAAACAGACCCATGATATTCATCCTCTCCGTATGATTAAACTGCCAGATTCTAAGTTCTTTAAAGATAAGTAGTACTGTTACAACAAGTATAGTTAATGAAAAAACACTAATTACATTTTTGAAAAGTAAAAGAAGTTTATAGGTAGTATCATGATTACTAGAGAAGTTCTCAACCTTGTCTATTGATACGTGTTTTAAGAGACTTTTTGTTAGTTGTTGTACCTCTGCTGGCGTTGGGTATTTATGCAATTTTAATTTATAAAATTTTGGGATTGTAACTTTTAAAAGCTCTTTGTTTTTTTGACTCATTCCAGTATTTAAACGAGATATTACGTTATCTGGAGATAACTCTTGTGAACTTGACAAGATAGAGTCTATTTTCATTATCTCATCATTTGTAAGTGTTTTATTGCTTACAACAACTATAGAGTAAGTATGAGAGAGATTTTCTTTATATGATTCTATAGATCTATCTACAATCATAAAAATTTGCATTGAAAAAAGGATACTAATAAGTGCTACAACGAGTGAAAGATGATTTTTAATTGACTGCATGAATACTTCCAAATTCTATATGAAAATGCTTATAATCAATACTCATAGTCTCTGGAATATGGTGCGTGACTACAATCACTGTAGTTTTTAATTGAGTGTTCGCACCTTCTAAAAGATTCCAAATAAGTTGTGACGAGTAATCATCTAAGTTACCTGTTGGTTCATCAGCTAAGATTAGTATAGGATTATGTGCTAAGGCTCTGGCCATTGCTACACGTTGCTGCTCTCCACCACTAAGCTCTTTTGGGTATTTTCCCTCTTGATGCTTCAAACGAACATGTTTTAAAAGTGAATCAACCTGATTTTGTGTAACACTTTTTTCATAGCCATTTATAATGAGTGGCAACATAATGTTTTTCTCAATTGTCCACTCTTTTACAAGTTTATAATCTTGAAATACGATCCCTATATGGCGTCTTAAAAAATTAAGCTTTGAACTTGCTACACCTTTAAGTTCGACCCCTCCAACTATAAGACTCCCCTCTTTTGGCTGTAATGCCCCATACAATGACTTTAAAAGAGTTGATTTTCCACTACCACTTGCACCAGTTATAAAAATAAAACTTCCAGAATCAACTGAAAAATTCACTTTGTTAATAATAGTCTCAGTATCTGAATATGCTAGAGATAGATTACTAGCCATAATAACCTTATCCATTGAGAACCTCATTAAGATATTTGTGAGCTAATAGATTACTTTTAGACTTTAGTGGTAGTGATGGATAGTAGGAAAAGCTCTTCTTATTTAAAACTACATACAGATGTTCTGGTCTATCAAAACTCCCCATAGAGATACGAAGCATGACGCCATCATCTGTTTTGTAAACTCTCTCAAAATGGATAAATCCACTCTCCCATTTTTTTGTGACGCCATGAAGTGCAAGTAGTTTTTCATCTGTAAAATTGTATGGAGAAAAACTGAAATCACCCTCAATTAAAAGATTGTCAGACTCCTCTTCATTTATCATAGTCACGTCATAAATGTTTTTTTCCATCTTTTTCCATCTATCTTCATACTTTGAACTTACCGCTATCTCTTTGTTTTTGTTAATATGTAAAATAGTTTTATTAAAAGCGATAAATGTCTCATACGAATACGCATAATAATTCTCACTATCTGTACGAAGTTCGAGTGTACCATTAACCTTTAAAACACGTCGTGATTCTTCTATAAAAGATGTTGATATTACACGTCTATGTGGTTTTTTATCCCAAGGAACAGGGAAATGAACATAGATTTTACCCACAATATTTGATGGCACAAGCTCCATAAAAAGTCTCGCATCATAATCAAGTACTAAAAGGTTATTTAGGTTTTGAATACTAACTTGCTTTAAAACTTGTTCGATAGAAGGACGATGGATCTCTATACCTATAAATAAAATATCTGGATTATTTGCAGCTTGATGCAGTAGGTGTCTTCCTGAACCAAAACCAACCTCTATTCTTACCTCTTTATCAGTAGGAAAATTAGATGCAAAATAGTTAATACTCTTTAAGGCTGTTACCTCTTCAAGATGAACATTTTTTGCACCCTCTAAAACATTAGAAGCTATAATATTTAAGTCTGCCAACTTTGCATAAGTCATCAGCGCTTTATGAACATTATATATCGATGCTGGACGAGTAAGCTTGTCGGTTTTGAGTAGATTTCTTGACTCATCAGACTTAGCAAGTAAGAAAAATTCATCCTCGTCTACTTTTACTGAAATCAGCTTTTCATTCTCATTTGTGTTATTTGTAGCAATAAAGCCAAATGACACATTATCTTGTGAAACTGGAAGTTCTATTGTTTTAAACTCTTCTATATGTAAGTGTGGCATTAAATCTCATTCAAATTTAAATCTTTATTTGGAATAATTGTTTCACCTTCAATTTTAATATTTTCTTGTGGCAATACAATCGACTCAGTTTGCTTTCTTAACTTTTGGTTCATAATTTTAGTTGATTCGGGAGTTTTCACTTTCACTTCTGCACTAGGCTCTGAAACTATAGAGTTTTTATCAACACCATACACCTTGTAAATATATGTAGTATCTGGTTGTATATTTAAATCTATAAATTTAAGTGAACCATTCGTTGTGTGTTGTGATTCTGTCTCTTGTAACCAACCCGTTTTTTCTGTTTTTTTAATAATATACTTTTTATTTCTTTCATCTAAATTACTCCAGGTAAGTTCAATCTTATTTCCTAGAAGCATAGCCTGAAGTGAAGTTGGAGCTTTTGGTTTAACAAGTGTAGATCCAACAGCAGTAGTTGTATCACTTTCACTCTCTAAACCATCTTTATCTACTACACTTACCCTGTAGTAATATTTTTTCTGATCTATACTCACTTTATCTTTATAAAAATTGTTATGAAGTTTAGCTATAAGTTCATAACTTCCATCTTTACTCTCAGCTCTATAAAGATGATACATAGCAAAATCTTCATCTGTGTACTTATTCCATCTAAGTGCAATCTCTTTAGGAAGATTTTTTGAAGCGCTCAAGTTTTTCACAGCTTTTGGTAAGGCTTTAGTGATCACACTCACTGATCTACTCGCTGATGAGACAAGGTTGTCAAATGTAAGTACCCTAACGCGGTATTCATAAACATAATTATCTTTTAAGTCAGTATCGATATACTCAACATTAAGTCGTCCATCTACTCTACCAATCTCTTCAAAAACTTTTTCGTTTTTTGCTTTTCTCTCAACTATATAAGATTTTACTTTTTGGTTTATATGTGGTCGCCAAATAATTTTAGCAGTTCTTGGCATCCCATTTATACTATGTATCCACGACACTGATTCTAATACAGGTGCAGAGTTCACATATATAAAATTACTCGGTACGGACTGTGCATCTTTGGAAAAGGTTTTAAATGTATAGCTATACTTACTATCAGGTTTAATTTTTGTGTCTACATAGTGTGTAGCAAAACGGTTACTAATTGTCTCATAGTAAGAGAGTTGTCCCTTGACGCCATTCTCAGTTGGAGACTCTTTATAGATATAAATACCTTTAACCCTTGGATCTGTGATACTTTTCCACTCAAATGCTATGGAATTCGCTTCAGCAATAATCCCATTTTTAGTAAGTTCTATTTTTGGTAAGCTTGCATCAACTAAAGTTTGATCATTTGGCTTAGGTGTAGCTACACAACCACTAAGAATCAGTAGTGAAGCTGTGCATAATGTAGTTAGTATCGATAACTTCATTGAGGTTCTCCAAATCAAATTTTTTATTTAAGTACTCTTGCATATTTGTATCAAAATTAGCTTTGAACAATAATTTTTCTTTTGTTGTTGGGTGAACAAAATATATTATGTATGCATGAAGCAAAATGCGTTCCGACTTCTCCTCTTTTGGGCTTACAGCATAGATATGATCACCAATAATATGACGATTTATTGTTTCTAAGTGAACACGAATTTGATGTGTTCTACCTGTAAAAAGTTTACAAGCTATAAGTTGGTTTTTCTCATCCTTACTCATTGCCAATTGTTTAAACATAGTTTTAGCATATTTGCCACTCTCAACTGGTGCCATTTTTAAACGATTTTTTGCACTTCTACCGATATTTGCTTCTATAGTAGTTATATCATCTTTAAGTGCTGGACTTATCACGGCTATATAGTATCTTCCCATACTTTTGTCTTGAAGTTGTTGTGATAAAAATTCATGTGCTTCATTGTTTTTTGCAACAACCATAGCTCCACTTGTACCCTTATCTAAACGGTGAACTATTCCATGTCTCTCTTCACCACTGATTGTAGAGAGACGCACCCCCTTGTGTTTAAGCCAATCAACTAAGGTAGCTTCTTTAACACTCGGAGCCGGATGCACAGTGACACCGCTAGGTTTGTTTATAACAAGTACATCTTCATCTTCGTAAATTATCTCAACATCAAAATCAACATCGAGAGCTTTCTCTGCTTTTGCCTCAGGGAACTCAACTTTAATATTTTGATCTATTTTGAGTTTCACACCAGGACGAGATACTATCTTATTATCTACATATACACACTCTAATTTTATAAGTTGTGCTATTTGTGAACGTGTTTGTCCAATCTCTGCAGCTAGAAATGTATCTAAACGCTCTGCTTTATCGCATATATAATTTTTTATTTCTTTCAATTCTTAACCTTTATGTTACAATTCTTACAAATATTTATGGAGTTATATTCTTGTGGAGATTTGATAAGCGCATTTTAGCACAATTTGACTTTGTTTCTATTATCTTAATCATTCCCTTGATAATAACATCGCACTGGCTTATTGGCGAAGTTGTTCCAGCCTTGGCACAAAAACAACTTGCTTATGTTGGAGTTGCATTTCTTGCTTTTTTATTTGTATTTGTTTTACCTATCAGAAGGATGAATTGGCTTATACCTTTAGTGTATTGGATAAATATACTTCTTCTTTTAGCAGTTGAGTTTTTTGGACATGCAAGACTTGGCGCACAGCGCTGGATTGACATCCCCTTTATAAATGCCACCATACAACCCTCTGAGTTTGTTAAACCCGCTCTTATCTTAATGCTTGCATACCTCATTCATAAAAATCCACCACCTCTGCATGGTTACAGACTCAAAGAGTTTTTAAAAATTAGTGCTTATATACTGTTACCCTTTATTTTAATAGCAAAAGAGCCTGATTTAGGAACTGCTTTAGTCTTACTTCTTATTGGATATGGCGTCTTATTTTTTGTTGGGGTATATTGGAAAATATGGGCGACAATAATTGCTGCACTTTTACTCTTCTCACCACTTGCATATAAATTTATGCTTCATGATTATCAAAAAGTAAGAATCAAAGATTTTTTAAGTGAAAAACCCTCCTATCATGTACAACAATCGATAATAGCTATAGGCTCTGGAGGTTTAACAGGAAAAAGTAAAGAGGATGCCACACAAACACAAATGCGATTTCTACCCATCGCTACGAGTGATTTTATTTTTGCTTTTGTAGTTGAGCGGACTGGTTTTTTAGGTGCTTTAACTCTTATTTTAATCTATGTTATGCTAATCTTACATCTACTTAGTTTAAGTGTTTTTAACAAAGATTACTATATTAAAGTTGTCACAATCGCGATTGCTTTCATGATATTCATCTATATGGGTGTAAATATATCCATGACAATTGGATATGCACCTGTTGTTGGGGTTCCTTTACCTATGTTTAGCTATGGTGGAAGTAGTTTTATTAATTTTATTATTTTATTTGCAATTATGCAAAACCTTATAACGTTTAGATACAAAGATATGTACGATAGAAGTGGTACAAAAAGCTTTGTGTAATTATTTTAAATAGGAAACATTTATGGATGAAAAACTTTTTAACCGACTTAAGATTTTAGTAACTAAAACATATTACACATCCACAAGATACAAAACACCTGCTACTTTTGCTTACCTTTACATCGATAATGAGTTAAGTTTAGAAGAGTTAGGAAAATTTGTAAGGATTTCAGACCATTTTATAAAAATAGATCGAAACCACTTTTTTATTAATTTTGCATATACAAAGCAAGATGATGCTTTTAAGGCTGCACAAAATCTTTTATTTTCGCTTGATAAACACTTTAATAACTCTAACTCCTGTATAGCTATAGACACTTTTGATACATCTAAATCTCCAAAAGTCGTTTTTAACCGACTTGTCCAAATTTTAAATGCAACAAAAAGAAATCCCGATTCTAGAATCGAAGATGAAGATGTTTTAAACGGAATAGTTTAAATTACTCCTCTTTTGCATACTTCATCTGTGCAAAATTACTATAACGTTTGTATTGCTCATTGACATGATGTTGCGCAGTTTTTATAAACGCTTGTGCATGTTCATGGTTCATCTTTTCAACCATATTAAATCTTGACTCATTATACATAAACTCTTCCACTGCAATAGTAGGCTCTTTGGCATCTAATATCATTGGATTTTTACCTTCTAATTCAAGGTCTGGGTTATATCTAAATGTTGTCCATATTCCACTTTCCACTGCTAGTTTTTGCTGTTTCATTCCATCTTTTAAGTCATATCCATGCGCTATACAATGTGAATACGCAATAATAAGAGATGGTCCATCATAACGTTCAGCCTCTATAAAAGCTTTGAGTGTTTTTGAATCACTCGCTCCCATAGATACACGAGCAACATACACATTTTCATACGATATAGCCATCATTGCCAAATCTTTTGCAAAACCAGGTTTACCATCTGCGGCAAATTTAGCAACTGCTCCCGTTAGGGTAGCCTTACTTTGTTGCCCTCCAGTATTAGAGTAAACTTGCGTATCTAAGACTAATATATTTACATTTCTACCACTAGAGAGTACATGATCAACCCCACCAAAGCCTATATCATAAGCCCATCCATCACCGCCTATTATCCAAACCGATTTTTTACTTAAATAATCTGCCAAAGAGATAAGCTCTTTTGCTTTTGGATTTGAGGAAGTTTTGAGTTTCTCTTTGAGCATCTCAACCCTTTGTACCTGTTGATGTATCTGCTCTTCCTCTTTTTGTGTAGCGTTTAAAATCGCATCACTAAGTTCATCGCCAATCTCATCTTTTAAAGAGCTTACCAACTCCTCAGCTTGTACTTTATGTTTATCGATTGTGAGTCTAAAACCTAAACCAAACTCAGCATTATCTTCAAAAAGGGAGTTAGACCAAGCAGGGCCTTTGCCTTGAAGATTTTTTTTCCATGGAGTAGTTGGAAGGTTTCCTCCGTATATAGAGGAGCATCCTGTAGCATTGGCCACTATCATTCTATCTCCAAAGAGTTGAGTGGCTAATTTTATATATGGGGTCTCACCACAACCAGGACAAGCCCCGGAAAACTCAAACAATGGTTCTAAAAACTGTGCATCTTTAATTTTTGAGTGGTTTAATTTATCTCTATCATAATATGGCAGCGTTTCAAAAAACTCCCAAGCTTCAGCACCCTCTTCTCTTATTGGAGTTTGTGGTCGCATATTTATCGCTTTTAGAGATGGATCCTCTTTATTAGTTGCCGGACACTCCTCAACACATATAGAACACCCTGTACAATCTTCCACAGATACACTAATCATAAACTCTTCTTTTTCACTAAAGGTTTTTCCTTTTGCTTTTATATGTGTAAAAAAAGAAGGTGTATCATGCAATAAATCAGCATCTACAACTTTCGAGCGTATAACACTATGAGGACAGACTGTAACACACTTATTACACTGTATACAAGTTTGTGCATCCCAGATAGGAACTTCTAAACCAATGTTACGTTTTTGAAACTGTGAAGTACCACTCTCCCAGGTTCCATCATTAGGTAAGGCACTTACAGGTAGATCATCCCCATGCCCCTCAATTAACTTGCGAGTTACATTTGAGACAAAACTATCATAGTCCCCTTTTAAAAGCTCCTGCATCTTAATATGAGAATCTATACTTGTATGTACATCAAGTTCAAATAAAGCATCTAAAGCATTATCAACGGCATGATTATTTTTCTCAACCAGTTCTGCTGATTTTCTACCATAAGTTTTCTCAATTGAGTGTTTAATCTTCTCAATGGCGTCAGCTTTTTCAAGTATGCCAGATATTGCAAAAAAGCAGGTTTGCATAATTGTGTTTATATGATGTCCCATGCCACTATTTTTAGATACCTTATGTGCATCTATAGAGAAGACTCTTAAGTTTTTATCTAGTATCTTTTGTTGTGCATCTTTAGGGATTTGTTGCCAAAGATGCTCTTTATCAAAAGGGGAATTAAGTAAAAAAACACCTCCATCTTTAGCATGTGCCAAGATATCATACTTTTGTAAAAAGACACTTTGATGACATGCTACAAAATCAGCCTTTTGTATAAGATAAGGGGAGCGAATCTTTTTAGAACCAAAACGGAGATGTGAGGTGGTAACAGAACCAGACTTATTTGAATCATACACAAAATAACCTTGTGCAAAATTATCAGTCTCTTCACCTATTATCTTAATACTGTTTTTATTTGCCCCTACTGTTCCATCTGAACCTAGTCCAAAAAATATAGCTTCATAGGTTGTATCATCTTCTATAATAAAATTAGGATCATACTCTAAACTAGTATGGGTAAGATCATCGTTTATGCCTATAGTAAAATGGTTTTTACTTTTTTCTTTACTAAGCTCATCAAAGATTGCTTTTATCATTGCAGGTGTAAACTCTTTTGATGAGAGACCGTATCTTCCCCCAATAATTTTTGGCATAGCAAACTCTAAAACACCCTCTACATTTGCTTCACTTAAAGCCATCAGCACATCATGATAAAGTGGCTCTCCCAAAGAACCTGATTCTTTTGTTCTATCTAAAACTGCAATTGATTTTACACTTTTTGGAATTGCTTGTAAAAAATGTTTTACACTAAAAGGAAGTGCTAGTCTTACTTTCACTACACCCACTTTTTCATTATTCGTGTTTAAATACTCTACACTCTCATGAACAGCCTCTGCACCTGAACCCATAATAACTATTATTCTAGTAGCTTCACTATCTCCCACATAATCAAAAAGTTTATACTCTCTTTGTGTAAGCGTAGCAAACTTGTCCATCTGCTCTTGCAAAATACCTGGTAGTTTTTCATAATATCTATTTACACTCTCTCTAGCTTGAAAATAAACATCT
>Ga0193965_1000383_pt1 | contig 14535 bp, 10 predicted proteins | sample FB_8_MG_FD_140330 | JGI IMG/M metagenome (GOLD analysis project Ga0193965, IMG submission 140330) | Microbial mat bacterial communities from the Broadkill River, Lewes, Delaware, United States - FB_8_MG | ecosystem: Environmental > Aquatic > Freshwater > River > Microbial mats | place: USA... | reverse complement strand
TTTGGTTCTGCAAACTGGTTAAATCACGGTTATATTGTTTACAAACTGTTAGTTCTGGTTATGGTGTAACAATGGGAGCTTATCCTCAAGCTGATTTAGATAATGCCGAATATATTATTATGGCAGGGGCTAATAGAGCTGAAGCTATTGTAACACCTGATACTATGGATGTATTTAAAAGAACAAAAGGTAGAGGTGCAAAACTTGTATGTGTAGACCCTAGATTTACAAATACAGCTTCAAAAGCAGATAAATGGTTAGCTGTTAAACCAGGAACAGATTTAGCATTTGTTTTAGCTTTAACTTATGTTACATTAAATGAAGGTTTAGAAAACCAATCTTATATCAAAAAATATTTTAATGGTTTTGATGATTATAAAAATAATATATTATCAAGCAAATATACTCCAGAGTGGGCAGAGCCTATTACAGGTATAAAAGCTGAAGATATATATGAAGTTGCAAGAGATTTTGCAGCAGCTGCTCCAAAAGCTATATATTATCCAGGAAGAAGGTCAACTTTTAGTAAAAGTGATTTCCAACTTAGACGAGCTATGGCAATATTTCAAGGTCTTCATGGTGCTATTGATTGTGAAGGTGGTTTAATATTTGGAAAAAAACTAAAACTTGGTAAACACGAAGGTTTAGAGCCATTATATGCTCAAGCTGAAGGTAGAGCTATTAAAAAGTTAAAGAATGTTCAAAAAGGTAACCCTAGTTATGAAGATTGTTCTATTGTACCAGGTGGTGGTTCGTGGATAGGTTGGAGAAATAGATACCTTGAAGATAAAATGCCTTATAAAGTAAGAGGTATGTTTTGTTATAAACACAATCCTATGATGAATATGCCAAATAGTGCAAAAACAGCCCAAATGTTAAAGAAAATGGAGTTAGTAGTTACTATTGATACAATGCCAAGTGATACAGTTATGTATGCTGATGTTGTACTTCCTGAGTGTACTTACCTTGAAAGAACAGACCCTGTTAAAACATTTGGTGGAGTTGAGCCTAGTATTGCACAAAGAAATAAAGTTATTGAGCCTATGTTTGAAACAAAACCAGTTATGGAGATAATGAATGGTTTAACAACTAAAATATCAAAACCTTTATTTGAGATAACTAAAAAATATGATGAAGATGTTCAAGACCAAATTGAAGAGGATGGTGAAGCAGCAACTTATAAAGAGTTTGATTTAACTATACCTTTTAAACACTCTCAAGAAGAGGTAAATCACCATATGGTAGCTTCAGTTTACGGTGAAGAAGCAGCTAAAAAACTTCATCACGATGGTGTATTTTATCCAAAAATGGATAAGTATTATAAGCAAACAGCATCTAATAAATTCCAATATTACCCTGAGAATAAAAAATCATATAGTGTAAGAGGTGGAAAACCAAAAACTCCTTCTGGAAAAATAGAGTGTGTTATTAGCTCATTAGAAGATAAAGGTATTGATTCTATGCCTGTATGGAGAGATGAGTATAAATTTAGTGTACCTGCTGGTAAATTCAAACTTCTTACAGGTAGACATGCTCAATTTACACAAAGTGGAACAGCAAATAATGCTATGTTAAGAGACCTCGTTCCTGAAAATTTTATTTGGATAAATGCAAGAGTAGCAAAAGAAAAGAATATGCAATTTGGAGATATGATAGAGGTTAGTTCACCTACAGGTAAAACTCAATTAAAAGCATATCCTACAGAAAAAATTGCTCCAGACCAAGTATTCTTTGTACACGGTTTTGGTCAAGAGAGTGAATCTTTAACTTGGGCATATAAAAATGGTGGAAATGATAATGCAGTTATTAGTGATGTTATCGAACCTGTTTATGGTGCAGCAGCGATGCATGAAACAAATGTTGAAATAAGAAAGGTGTAATTTATGGCAAGCTTTGGAATGGCACTTGATTACAAAAATTGTATCAATTGTAAAGCATGTGAAACAGCATGTAAAGAGGAAAATGGAATTTTAAGAGGTGCTGATAAGCATAGAATTTGGGTTGGAGCTGGAAAAATGGAGGGTGAATATCCTTTTTTAAATATAGCTTCTAACACTTTTTATCCTTCACAATGTCAACATTGTGATGATGCACCATGTGAAGAGGTTTGTCCTACTCAAGCTACTTATTATGATGACAATGGTTGTGTAAGAGTAGATGTAGAAAAATGTATATTATGTAGTTATTGTATGACTGCTTGTCCTTATGATGCACGATATGTAGATGACAGAACAATGACAGTAGATAAATGTAACTTTTGTGCGGAAACAAGAGTAGCAAGAGGTGAAACTACAACTGCTTGTCAAAATACATGTCCTACAAAAGTAAGAGTGTTTGGTGACCTTGATGATTATAATAGTGAACTTAGTGAACTACTTAGAACAAGAGAACATTTTAGTCTAAAATCAAATCTTGGTACTAAACCAAAATTATTTTATTTAACATAAGGAGTATAAAATGAAACTAAAAGATATTTTACCTTTTAAAGAAAGAATAAGTTTAAGTTATGATATGAATGCTGTATCTTCAGTATTAACAGGATTAACTCTTGGATTAATTTTATTTTATTTCTATGGATTATCTGACTTTTTCTCACATGGACACCATGCTTATAATGTTACAAGAGAACACCCTTGGGGATTTTTAGTAGCTGCTTATGAGTTTTTTGTAGCTGTTGCTATGGGTAGTGTTGTAATTGGAGCTAGTGCAATATTTTTTGAGATAGATGTATTAAAACCTCTTATTAAAAGATTGTTAATATTTGGACTATTGTCTTTATTTGCTGGATTTACTGCATTTTTATTTGAGATAGGTCACCCTGTAACTATGGTTATTTATAGTGCTATTAGTGGTAACCCTACATCTGCATTATTTTGGCTTGGTGTTTTTTATCCTTTATTTATGCTATTTACAGTATTAACTTTTATTGCATACCATAGAGAGATGAAATCTGTAAAAACATTAGCTATGTTTGCTATTATTTTTGCTAACTCATCAGTTCTTACTGCTGGTTCAATTTTTGGTAACTTAAATGCTAGATTATTTACAAGCGGAATCTTTTACCAAATTGAATTTCTTGCAACTGCTATTTTAGGTGGAATATTTTTATTAACATTAATAACTGCATTATTTAAAAGAGAAGACTTTACAGAAGCTGTGTTAGCTCTTAAAAAAGTATCTATTGCTATTATTTCATTGTTAGTAATTATGTATTTAGTAAGATATATATCTGGTGTTTATGGTGGAGTTCCTGAAAGAGCTGATACTATTCATCATATATTTACAAGTTCAAACTTTTTAGTATTTGAATTAGGTTTAGGTCTTGCATTACCTTTATTAGTTGCTGTATTTGGTGCAAAAGATAAAATAGGTCTTTATTGTTTAGCTTCATTCTTTGGACTTGTTGGGATTATGTTCTCAAGAGTAAATTTAATAGAGGGTATGCAATTAGCTCCTATGCAACCACTTCAAACAAAAGTATATGAGTCGACAAGTACTCTTCTTACATCATATACTCCATCTGCAACAGAGTTAGGAATAGGTCTTGGTGCTATTGGAATGTATATTTTATTTATGTTTTTAAGTGAAAGAATTTTAGATTTAGATTAATATTTAAATTTTTATAAACTTATAATAAAAAAAGCCTTTGATAATTTATCAAAGGCTTTTTGATTTATTAATAATGTTATCTATATATCAGTAGATATATAGTATTATAATAATAATTTAAAACATGGATTAATTATTATGAAAATAGAGTTAAAAAATTTTGGAATAGTCAAGCATTTTACTTATGATAGTAAAGAAGACTTTAGTATCATATTTGGAAAAAATAATACTGGAAAATCATATGCGATATCAGTTGTATACTTAATCATTAAGAATTTATTAAATTTAGAAGAACCACTTTTATTTCGTTACTTTATTCAAGACTTAAATATTGATGAAAAACTTAGTAATTTTCAAAGTCAACTAGAAGTGGAAAAAGCAATAGACATTAAAAAAGAAATGGAAGATATTCTATTAGAATTCTTATCTAAAGTATTTTTAAATGAAATTCAGGAATCTTTTAAAAGTACTTTTGATTCTATTGAAAACCTTCAAAATAAATTAACAAATGAAGAATTAAGTATTAATATTAATTCTAATTTAATTAATATTAATATTAAGGTAAAAGATAAAAAATTATATATATCAAATTTAGAAATAAATAGAAAAGAGATAGAATTAAGAAAATCAACTAGAAATTTATCAAACAAAGATAATGGAGATGAAATTATAATTTATAGTTCAAGTAATAAAGATAATTTTATAGAAAAAATATTTAATTTTATAATGGAATCTAGTGGTCAAATTACATTTGACCTAAGGGAACAAATAAAAAGTATTTACTATTTACCAGCATCAAGATCTGGACTTTATCAAGCATTAAGTGCATTTGGACAAATTATTGCAGAATTATCAAAAAGTAGAAAATTCACAACAAAGAAAATTGAACTACCAAGCATTTCAGAACCATTAAGTGATTATTTTTTAGAATTATCTAATATAAAAGTTAGAAAAAAAGAGATTAATAATAAAATAACAAAAGTAGCTTCTGAAATTGAAAATTCTATTTTAAATGGTAAAATTGAATTTGATAAAATAACAAAAAAAATAATGTTTAAACCTAAAGATACAGAATTAAAACTTGATTTATCTTACACTTCATCTATGGTATCAGAAATATCACCAATTGTTTCATACCTAAGATATGTAATAAATTATTCTGAAGAACATAATCTCTTACCATCTTTTATGAGAAAAAAGAAATTTGAAAATTCAAAACCATTAATTATTATTGAAGAACCTGAAGCTCACTTACATCCTGATGTTCAAATAGAGCTTTTAAAACAATTTGTAGAATTAGCAAAAGATGACGTTAAATTTATTATTACTACTCATAGTAATTATATGTTTAATAAATTTAATAATTTAGTAATTTCTAAAGATATAAATATAAAAAATACATCATCTCTTTTATTTAAAGAAACAAAATCTGGAACGGATGTTATTAATATGGAATTAGATGAATTTGGTATAGAAGATGAAAATTTTATTTATACTTCACAAGCACTTTATAATGAAAAGGTAAATTTAATCAACCAACTAAATCAAAAGACAGATTAATGTTTAAGAAAATATATCAAAATCCAAAGTTGTATTCCATAATTTCTAGTTATTGTGAGGAAAATAATGTCGAAGTATGCCTAAGTAAAGACTTAGATATTAATTCTGATGATAAATTAATAATATTAAAACCTGATGAACATTATAGTAGTAAAAATATGCCTAAGCCACCACCCTCAATAGATTGTTTAATATTAGTTAAGTGTGACAATTGTAAAGGTTATGATATACACTTAGTTGAATTAAAAGATATTAAATCTCAAAGTGGATTTGATAAGGAAAATATTATATCAAAATTCAAAACAGTCATAAATGATTTTTTACAAAATGAATTTAAAAATATATTTTTAGAAGAAAACTATTGTAATTTTAATTGTTGGTTTGTATCAAATCCTTATGGTTGTCGTAATATGTCCCAAGAAGAGTATGATAAAAAAATTCATGATGAAGAATTAAAACTAGATTACTTTAACTCTATTAAACCATTTAAGTTTAAAAATAAGATAAGTTTAATTAAACCTATCTTACCTAATCCTATGATTTCTGAATGTTAATAGAGATTAAAAACTATATTATTTTACTTACTACCTCATTACTTGATATAATATTTTCTACGATTATATTTTTAATACCTAAATCTTCTAGTTCAGCTTTCTCTTTTTCTGAATGTACTTTTACAATTATATTATCATTATGGATAAATTTTTGTAAATTATGACACACCTGATATTGTTTTTTTGGGTTATCAATTGCTACAACTATATTTGAAGAGCTTTTAACATTTGCATGCATTAGTATCTCTTTTTTAACAGCGTTTCCAAAAATAATTGGTTCATTAAGAGCTTTTACTTTATGATAAGTATCAAGATTATTCTCAATTGCTATATATGGTATATCTTTAGCTTTTAGAACTTTTGCAACATTTTGTCCAAACTCACCAAAACCTATAATAATAGTATGCTCTTCTAAAGTATCGTTATTAGAGATATCTTCTATTTCTATATTCTCTTTTTTCTTATCAATTTTTTCAACAATAGTTGAAAGATTTTTTAAAATTACAGGTGTTAATATCATAGATATAACAATAGTAACAATAAGTACTTGTCCATAAGGTGGTCCTATTAAATCACCAGACCTTGCAAGCTCTAAAAGTGCTAGAGAAAATTCTCCAATTTGTATTAAACTAATAGCTGTTTTTAAAGCTGTTTTTTTATTTTCATTTATTTTTACAATACTATATATAATTATAAACTTTAAACTCATAGCAGCTACAAGTAAAAGTAAAATTACACCAATATAGTTAAAAATAATATCAAAATCAATCTGCATACCAACAGTGATAAAAAATATACCTAAAAGTATATCTCTAAATGGTATTAAATCTGCTTCTGCTTGATGTTTATATTTTGTTTCAGCTATTAACATACCTGCTATAAATGCTCCAAGTGAATATGAAAAACCAAGCATATGTGCCAAATAAGAAGCACCAATAGCTAAAAATAAAATAGTAGTGATAAATAGTTCATCAGAATCTGTTTTAATTATTTGTGTAAAAAATGGCTCTAATAAGTATTTACCAGTAACATATAAAATTGCTAATAAAACAATTATACTCCCAAGCATCTCTAAAAGAATAGCACCAATAGATTGTTCTGTTTGACTACTCATAAAACCAATAATAAGTAAAATAGGAATTACAGCAATATCTTGCATAATAAGAATTCCTAAACTTCTTTGACCATATCTTTTATTTATCTCACCTGTTTCATTAAATGTTTTAAGAACAATTGCTGTTGAAGATAAAGCAATTGCCAAGGATATAATAAATGAAACTTTTTGTTCTATCCCTATTATATAAAATGATATAATATATACAACTAAAGCAGATAATACTATTTGAGCCGTTCCTGCTACAAACACCTCATTTTTCATTTTTTTTAGATGTTCTATAGAGAACTCTAAACCTATAGTAAACATTAAAAATACTACACCAAACTCTGCTATCTCTTTTAGTGTGTGATTATGTACCGCTTCATGAAGTCCAAAACCATAAGCTATAATTGTTCCAGTTACAATATAACCTATGATAGTAGGTAAATGAAACTTTTTAAGTATTATATTTACAATAAGTGATATAAATATTGTTGATACTATTATACTAAGCATATTTTCCCCTTTTTCAATAATTTTATTATTTTATCATAATCTAATAGTAAATAATATAAAAACTTTTATACTATTATGTAATAATTGATTAATTATACAAACTTAGATATAATATAATTATAAAGAACAAAGGAATAAAAATGAAAAATTCAACAAAAATAGCAATCTCTTTGGTAGTGGGAACACTTTTATTAAGTGGTTGTAGTACAGAGGAAACAGTGTCTGAATATACAGATGTAACTGTAGAAAGGGGTGCCGTATATGATGCAAATGTGAGAGACTCAAATGGTACATTTGCAAAAAGTGTAGATGGTACTAATGTATATAGGTTTAGTAATACTCCTGCTTATCCTATTTTTGTAACTGATGGTTGGATAGATGTAGATGCTGATAAACAAAAAACAGTAAGAGATGTACCATTAGATTTTATAATGAAATCTTATAGCAATATCGTTACACCAATTACGACATATACCGCACAAGAGACAAATGAAACAAAAAGAGAACAAAAGTTAGAAGAGTTAGCAGAAATTATGAATATACCTAATAATGATACTACTTATTTAAAAACATTACCTTCTGATTCTAATATTCCTCAAACTATAGTATATATGCAAAATAGTATATATAAAACAATAAAAGAAAATAATAATATTATATCTTTATTAAATACAGATACTATTGAAAGTAATTATAATGCAATACAAAACTCAGTTTATGAAAGTAATGATTATATGGCAGTTGAAAAACAAGTTATGTTAGATTTAGAAGCATCTGGAGATATAAAGTTTTTTGTTCAAAGTGAAATAGATGCCTATAATGAACAATTAAGTTCATCTCAAGAGGTAGCTAATGAAGATGAAGATAAAAGTATCCTTGATACGGTTGTAGATACTGTAGAAGATGGAGTTTCTGATTTAGGTGATACTATATCTAATATAATTAGTGATGATGAAGAAGAAAAAGAGGATTCAACACCACCGTCAATGCCATCAATGACATCACCATCAACAGCAGAAACAACAGTAATAGTAGAGTCTAATGCAAGTTCATCTTCAACTACTAGTGAAACATCTTCAAGTTCAGAAAGTTCTGAAGCATCAAGTTCTTCAATTTCAAGTGGTTCAATTGGTATGCCTCCACAGTTACCTGTTTCTTAATAAATAATATGAAAAAGTCATTATTTATATTATCTTTGGTATCATTGTTAAATGCAGATGAATATCAAGATATAGCAAAAAACTTTTTAGAATATAAAAATATAGATAAATCAATAATAGATTCAACTCCTCTTAAAAAAGATGGAGTTGATGTAGGTTATGTTTATAATTTAGAAAATAACGGTTATATAATTGTACCTATTTCCAAACTTGCTTCACCTATTAAAGCATATTCTTTTAAAGATAATTTTAATAATATGGTACCTCAATATAAAGAGTTTTTAATAAATCAATTATCACTATTTAATAATAGTAAAATTTTAGCAAAAACTTTAGATAATGAGATATCTAATAGATGGGATTTTTTAGAAAATTATCAACCATCTAAAGTATTAAAATCATATATACCAAATACAAATCTTATTAAAACAACTTGGAATCAAGATTATCCATATAATAAATATTTACCCAAATTTAGTAATGATGAATTTACAGTAGCTGGATGTGTTCAGGTTGCTACTGCTCAATTGATGAAGTATTATAATTATCCATTAAAAGGTAAAGGTGTAGTAGAAAATCTAAAAACTAATAATAATGTAGAAGATATGAAATCTGTATTAAATAGATATTATAATTGGTCGATTATGCCAAATAGTTTATCAGATGTTGAAAAGTATCAAATAGATGAGGTTGCATACCTTATGAGAGATTTAACTGTAGCAAATCAGGCAATTTTTGATACAGATGGAACAAGTGCTTATAAAATAACAGAAGCATTAATAGCTAATTATGGTTATTCTACATCTGCAAAACATCTTCAATCTAGTGGAAGTGAATATTCAGAATATGCTACAAATAATGAAATGATAAACATTATAAAATCTCAAATAGATTTAGAACAACCTGTATTATTTGGATTACCAGGGCATTTAGTAATAGCTGATGGATACCAAAATGATAATAGTGGTAACTATGTACATCTTAATATGGGTTGGGGTGGTTCTAGTGATACATATTATAATATTGGTGAACAGATAGTAGCTTCCCCTTATACTTTTGGTATAACTTATGATATTTGGTATGATGTAAAACCTTGTGATATGAATATATTAGGTGATTGTAATTTAGTAGAAAATAGTTTAGATATAGATGTAGCTCCTATTATAGATACTTATATATCTATAGATGACCAAGTTATAGTATCTAATAAAAAACTACTTATTAATGCTTATGATGAGAATGATGAAGATAATATATCTTTTAAATCTTTTCAAAATAATGATAATATAGAGTTAAGTTTTGATAATAATATATTAACTATTAAGCCATTAGTTCAAAAAGGTTCTTCAAAAGTAAAAGTTGAAGTATCTTCAAATAATGATAAAGTTTATAAAGAGTTTGATGTTATTATAAATGATGAGGTTATCAACTTTGGAAAAGAATTTTCATTAAATGGAACTTTTTTAAATGGAGATGATACTTATAAACATAAAGTTTTATTAGAGGGTATTTGTAGTGTAAGTGGATTTAATGGTTATTCAAATCAACCATTTTATACATCATTACTAGATATAAATAATAATATTTTAAGTGAACCTATAAATAATACATTTAATACAGATACCTTAGTTACAGATTTCTATTTAATTGGAACTAGTTTAACAAGTGAAAAACAATATTATCCTTATAATGAAGAAGATGCTAATTATACTTTAAATATATCTTGTCTTCAAGCAGATATAACAACATCAAAATTATCAAAAGTTTTAGATATTGCTATAGATGAAAGTGACTATATCACAGAAGATACAAACAATACTTCAACTGATATTATTGTAACTGTTGAAGATAATGAGAGTGTAAGTAATAGTAATACTATTGTATCATCTGTTATTGATTGGAATTTAATGGGAGCTATTGATGATACTAATGTATCTAATATATCTTGTCAAAATATGGAATTGAAAACAATATGGAAATATAAAGACAAAGAGTGGCTATTATATACAAAATTACCAAATAGTACAAGTTATAAATCATTTGATATAATAAGAAAAGGTGAGGGTTTTTGGGTGAATTGTGGATATGAATAAGAAAGTTATATTATTTGACCTTGATGGAACATTAATAGATAGTACAGATGCTATAGTTGAGTCTTTTTATCACTCTTTTAAAGAGTTGGATTTTAATTTCAAAGGTTGTGAGCAAGATATTAAAAATGAGATAGGTTATCCTTTAGATGTTATGTATGAAACTTTAGGTGTACCAAAAGATGATGTTATGAGATTTGTAGATGTTTATAAAAAAGAGTATAGAAAGATATCAGGGGCTAAAACTTTTCTTTTAGATAATGCTTTTGAATCTGTAAAGTTAGCTTCAACTTTTGCAATATTAGGTGTTGTAACTACTAAAACAACAGCATATAGTATCCCTTTACTTGAGAACTTTGGAATAATGAAATATTTTGATACTATTATAGGTAGGCAAGAGGTGGTAAATCCTAAGCCACACCCAGAGCCTATTTTTAAAGCACTTGAAAATCTAAATTTAGAACCATCAAAAAATATATATATGATAGGTGATACAAAATTAGATTTGATAGCTGCAAATAGTGCTGGAATTAGTAGTTTAGCTGTTCTTTGTGGGTATGGTACAAAAAATGATTTATCTCAATATACAGATAAGATTTTTAATAATGCTTTAGAAGCAGTAGAAAGTTTAAAATAGATAAAAGTTAATTTTATCTATTTTATTCAGAAATACTAAATAAAATCTCATTTTTAAATTTTATCTGTTTTATCTCTACTAATGTTAAATTTTCTATATTTAAATTTAACAGTTCATCTATAGTTTGTATATTATTTTTAGCTATAAGTTTTAAAACTATACCTCTATAAGCTTTAGCCCAATGGCTAACAACTTTATTATTTTTAATAAATTTCATAGTATAGTATGGCTTTTTTATTTGATAAAATTTTTCATAAAAACCAGCCCTTAAATCTAATATATCTTCATTTTCCAAATATTCATCAAGTTGTTTACTAAAATGCTCTTTATAAAAATTTTCAAGTGCAAAGTTATCAAGTTTTTCTGTTTGTTTTAACTTATAGTCTGGTATTTTATCACTTGCTAATATAGGGCCATATAAATTAGAAAATATGATTACATTTGAGTCAATATATATTTTTTCATTATCTTTTAACTCATTATAATTTAAATAGTCATAAGCAACACCATCATACCTTTGGACTGCTTTCATAATCTCTTTATCTAAAAGATTACCTTTATAATAATCTATAATATCTTGCTTTTTTGTACCAAATAGTTTTGATAACTCAATATCAGAAGCATTATCTATAAACTTTTGATATTTATCTATAGCTTCTTTTCTAAAATTATATAATTCTGGAAAAATAAAACTTGTTTGATTGATTTTTTCTTTTACACCACCTTTGTTTTTTGTTTCACTTGGTGAAAATAGTATTTTCATTTTTTACTCCTTAGTTAAAATTATACTACATTATAATATAAAAGTTTCTAACTATTTATTGACATATGTTCATAAAATTGCTACAATATGAACATATGTTTAAAAAGGAGGTTTTATAATGAATGTAAAGAGTATCTGTTTGATGTATTATGAAGGTTTTAGAAATATGACTGTAGGTAAAACACTATGGCAAATTATATTTATAAAGCTTTTTGTCGGATAAGGAAGCGACTTCACAATCACTCCCTCTCCTAAGAACCGTACTTGCGACTTTCACCGCATACAGCTCAATCATTAATAACTAAATTTGTTTCGAATTTTTGAGGTAATATACCGTTTAGTAAAATATAAGTCATCATTTTTATCAAATGGATTAGCTGTTGAAATTATCTTAATATGTTCTATTATAGGTTTTAAAGAAGGTGAAAAAAACAAAAAATAGAGATAGCTAAAAATCTTTTAGATGTATTAGATATTGAAACTATTGCTTTAAAGACTGGTTTATCTGAAAATGAGATTAAAGAATTAAGGTAAAGATTTTGTAAGTCATTAGAAATAAAACTTTAGTTAAATAATGTTATTTTACACTAGATATTCATTATTAATAGTTTTACTGAAATATAAGTATTATACAACTATAATGTTATTCAATAAGTAGTTATCTCATCGCCAATGCAAGCTAACCTAAAACTGATTTTTTGACTAGATACCACTTGTATAACGGCTATGTGATAACTAGTCGCATAACTAGATAAATCTTCGAATATAAAAGATGAAATTAATCAAGACCTGTAGATAATATTGACTTAGTAACAATAAAAGAGAGATACTATTAGCAGGATTTTCAAGAAATGTATTGAATCATTTTAAATTAATCAATTATTTAATTCTGCTTTCTCACTAAAAAGAATAGAAGAAAATATGGCATAGGCTTACAGATAATGAAAAGAATTAGATTTTAAAATAGTTGTCTTGACAATTCAGGCCATTATAAAAAAATAAAAATTTGGAGTACGATGAAAAGTATAAATGCAACTAATAAAGTTTTTTTATTTATCATCCCTATTATAGTTGTAATAGGGATATCGTTTGTTTTTAATTATAATGAGTATATAAATGATAAAAAGCATTTTAATAAAAATACAGAATATAAAATAAATGAATATATAAATACTCAAAAAGAGTATTTAAAACATGATATAATAGCAACAGTAAATAATATTCGTTGGAAATTAGATTCAGGTTTTATGAAAGCTGACACAAAACAAATAAAAGAATTTATCATTAAAAAACTATCAAAAAAAAGATTTATAGATAAAAGATATATTTTTTTATTTGAAAAATTAGATGATAAAAAAGTAAAGATACTAGTTAGCCCAAATGCAAAACATTTAATAGGTAAAATTATAAATATTAATAGTTTTCAAGATAAGTCCGGTCAACTTCTCATAAAAGAGATTTTAAGAAAGTTAAAAAATAGAAATGATGTATATCATAAATATACACAAAAACTTTATAGTGAAGATGGTAGATTAGTAGATAAGTTATCTTATATTTATCACATTGAAGAATTAGATTGGTATATTGGTACTGGGTTAACTTTAGATCAAGTAGAGAATTTCAAAAAACAAAAAATCAATGCTATTAAAAAAGAGGAGGAAATTCACTTTAAAGATTTTATTCTTGATAGTATACTTAGTACAACTGCAGTGTTGATTTTTCTAATATGGTATTTAAATATTATATATAGGTATCAAAATAGTATAAATACTTTTTCAAAACTACTTGAAAAAGTACAGTTTACTGAAAAAATATTTTTTTATATTTATGATGAGAAAAACAAGTCTTACGACTGGCATGTGGATGAAAAAAATTTAAATAAACTAAACATTTCTAATGAAAATGAGTTGTTAGATTTTATAAAAACAAATAGTTTAAATCAGAATGAATTTTTAGCTTTTCATAAAACTATAATAGAAAAAAGAAAAGTAAAAGAAACAGAACTTATATTGAACTATAATGGTAATAATATTATTTTGAAATATGAATCAATTATCCTAAATAAGTCAATAGTTGGAGTTTTTAAAGATGTAACAGAGGAAAGAAATAAAGAAATTTCTCACATAAAACAAAATATTCTAAAATCAACAAACTTCAAAGAGCTTGAAGTAAAAAAAATATTAAATATAATAGCTCACCAATATAGACAGCCACTATCAACAATAAATTCAAGACTTATAGATTTATATGATTTAGATTTTGATAAAGAGAAATTTATCAAAGACATAGAATCATCTACAAAACTACTGTCTAATATTATTGAAGATTATCAGGAACTATATGGCTCAGATAATAATAAAAGTTTAAATCTAATTATAGAAGAAATTATAAAGATGTATAGCTCTATATATAGTGATATTGAATTTAATATTAGTATTGATAAAAAAATTACTTTTAATATTAATTCATCAAAACTAAAACAAGTTTTGTTTGTATTGATTGATAACAGTATAGAAGCTTATAAAAGAAATAATATAAACAAAAAAAATA
>Ga0193965_1000382_pt1 | contig 14553 bp, 11 predicted proteins | sample FB_8_MG_FD_140330 | JGI IMG/M metagenome (GOLD analysis project Ga0193965, IMG submission 140330) | Microbial mat bacterial communities from the Broadkill River, Lewes, Delaware, United States - FB_8_MG | ecosystem: Environmental > Aquatic > Freshwater > River > Microbial mats | place: USA... | reverse complement strand
TGAAGATATTTAAAAATTTCATTAAATAATATTATAGGACTATCATATAATTTAGCTTTTAATTTATATTTTGATATGAAATATTCTAGTTCCCTTAGTAAATATTGTTTAAAACTATTCTCAACATCATTTATATCTATTCCACTAAAATTAAATCTCATAATTAAATATTTATTAGCTTTGTTTGTAAGGTTTTTCCCTATATAAGTATCACCATAAAGATTTTTAAAATCATTTTTATAATTAATATCATAATAATAATGCAACATAGATAAAAATAGTGATTTACCAAATCTTCTAGGTCTTAGAAATATTAAATAACTTTCATTTAAATCTTCTAGTTTTTCTATAAACATAGTTTTATCAACAAAATAATAGTTGTTTTCTTTTATATCTTTATAATCTGCTTTTCCATAAGGTATTTTTTTTAATTTCATAAAATAAATATATCTAAAACTACCTTAAAAGCTAAAATACAATCCCTTCTTCCTTAATTAATATATCTTTTAATTCTAAAATAGTATCTCTGTTTTTTATAATATTTGATTTTAAATTCTCTTTTATATTATTTATAATATTTTCTTGATTATCTTCCATTTTATAAATATCTACCATATCATTAGCTATTTGATATGCTTTTTCTATATCATCTTTAAAAACTACATAAGATTCATTTTTTATAACTTCAAGTGTTATTGAACCAGATAAATATATCTCTATTTGTTTCTCTAGCTCTTTTTTAGATGGATATACTAACTCTTGAGTTATAATATCTTCATCAAATAGTTTAATTGACTTTTGAGCTATAAATGCTTTTCCAGCTTGATATGTTGTAAGTATATCTTTTTGCTCATCACTTAACACAACTGTTTGTTTTTTACCAAATTGAAGTTTTTGTTTTGCTATATCTATATCATATTGAGACAAAGTTTTATTTTGAGATTTTATCATATTTAGAAGTGCTTCATTTATAAGTGTAGATAGTGCAGAACTTGAAAAACCACTTGTATCACTAGCTAAAGTATCTAAATCAAAAGTATAAGATTTATTTTTTAAATAATGCTCTAAAATCTCTAATCTATCATTTTTTGATGGGTTTGTTAAAAAAACTCTTCTATCAAATCTACCAGCTCTTAGTAGTGCTTCATCTAAAACCTCTATCTTATTTGTAGCAGCTATAACCATAACTCCAGAAGTTCCATCAAAACCATCCATTTGAGTTAATAATTCATTTAAAGTAGCTTCTCTTTCATCGTTTCCACCTGTACCTCTACTTTTACCAACAGCATCAATCTCATCTATAAATATAATTGATGGTGCTTTTGATTTTGCAACAGTAAAAAGTTCTCTTACTTTTTTTGCACCCATTCCCACATATATATGTACAAAACTAGCTCCACTTTGATAAAAAAATGGAACATTTGCTTCACCTGCAACTGCTCTTGCTATTAGAGTCTTACCAACCCCTGGAGGTCCTACTAAAAGTACCCCTTTTGGTAATTTAATATCAAACTCTTTATATTTTTTTGGATTATTTAAAAAATCAACCACCTCTTCTAATTCTGATTTTATTTCAGATATCCCTGCAACATCTTTAAAAGTTATATTTGAATTTACAGCTTCAATTGTATTATTTTTAGAATTAGTATCTTCATCTTTAATAGAGATATTATTAGAGTTACTTTTTTCTAACTCCTCTTGAAACTTATTTTTAGGTATCATCTCTCTTACTTTATGTTTAAACTTTTGTATAGCTAAAGTTATAAATAAAAGTACAAATAAAAATCCAACACCTAAATAATAGCTAGTCCCCTCTAATGGAACATCACTTTTTATTAAACTATATGCAAATAACCCAATAAGAACAGCAGATGAGATACCCATCATTTTAAGATTTTTATCAATATCTTTTTTATCTAGTTTTTTATTAGAATTTGGAAACATTATTATCCTTTTCTACTCTATAATTTTCAATATTTATCCAATTTCCAACTAAATCAATATCACTAGATACTTCAATAGAATTAAAAAATTGGTCGTAACCTTTATATATATTATTTTGTTTTGATTCTATTAATACCTCTAAAGGTTGTTTTTTTTCTCTAAATTTTTGATTTTTGATTTTTATCTTTTCATCTAACTCTTTTAATCTTTTTTTAGCAATATCTCCAGAGATTTGAGATGGCATAGTAGCACTTGGAGTTCCATCTCTTTTACTATAGCTAAAGCTATGTATATGAGTTAATGGAAACTTATCAATATTTTGCATAGCATCATCCCAAAACTCTTGACTCTCCCCTGGATGTCCAACTATAAAGTCTGTTCCTAATGCATAACCTTTATCTGATAAAAATTCAAAAAGCTCTAAATCACTTTTGACTTTATTTCTTCTTTTCATAATATTTAACATCTCTTTATTTGTATGTTGTAAAGCTATATGAAGATGTTTCCCCATCCAAGGCTCATCTAGTATCTCTTTAAACTCATCAGTTATTTGAATAGGTTCTACACTACCTAATCTAACTCTTCTTACTCCTCTTATTAAAGAGATTTTTTTTATAAGTTGTACAAGTTTATCATTTTGATTTTTTACACCTAATTGTTTACCATAAGAGCCAACATTTGTACCTGTAAGTATAAATTCTCCAAATCCATTTGAAGCTAATTTAGTAATTTGTTCTAGAATTTTATTTTCATCATAACTTCTACTATCACCCCTTACAAAAGGGATAATACAATAGCTACATCTAAAATCACACCCCTCTTGTATTTTTACAAATGCTCTACTTTTTCCTATCATATTTTCAATAATAGTATTATCAATATGTTTTAAATCACCAGATTCAAAAAATCTATCTTTATTTTTAATAAGGGTATTTATTTTCTCTTTTTCACTATGACCAAAAAGAGCATCTATTTTATTTTCTTTAAATAAACTCTCCCCTTTTGTCCAAACTCCACAACCTGTAAAGATAACTCGTGGATTTAATGGAAGTTTTTTTATCTGATTTATATATCCTCTTGCTGTACTATCTGCACTATTTGTAACTGTACAAGAGTTTATAATAATTATATTTGCTTTTTTTTCATCTAAAGTGATATCAAAATCTTTTAGATTATTCATCATCACTTGAGTATCAAAAACATTTGTTCTGCAACCAAATGTTTTAAAATATACTTTTTCTTTGTCCATTTATAGTATCCCACCATTTTTAATTTTATTATCTAACTCTTCAGTTGTTAATTGATTTTCTCGTACATTTAATGTTTGTGTAGGGTATGCTAAAATGATATCATCCTCTTTTTTAAAAGCTTCAAATATCTCTACACTTATAACACTTCGCAAAGCTAAAGTAGCATGAGAGTTTGTATAATACCAAGAAGATATAACAATACCATAAGACTCTATAAAAGTAAAAATTCTAGGTTCTGGGTTTGCACTTCTTAGTATATATTTTTTTCTAATTTTTTGCAATCTTTTTTTTGTAAGGTCTGTATATCCTCTTGCATGTCTTGTAACTATCTCTCTTGATATATCAGCTGCTTTTTTATGATTTGAATCAAATGTTATATTGATATCTATCCCATCCCAAACAGTACGAAGTTCATCAAAAGTATAATTTGATATTAAATCTGTAAAAATATAATTATTAGGTACAAAAAATACCCTTCCAGCTCTTCTATTTAAAGTATAAGATGTATATGTTACATCTTCTCTAATAGCAATTCTTAAAAGTGATATATCTAAAACATCTCCAACTACATCTATACCATTTCTTGATACTCTTATTCTATCACCAACAGATATAGAACCACTCATAACAATAGTCATCCAACCAAATAAAGACATAAACCAATCTTTTAAAGCAATAGCAATACCAGCAGATGCAAATCCTAAAATAGTAACTAAATAAGATACATTTTCTATATATGAAAATAAAACTATAAAAATAAGAATAACAATAGATATAAAATTAATAACTTTATGCATAGTATAGTGTCTATCATCATCTTTGATATATCTTTTCATTAATAATTTAATAATAAAAGATATAATAAATAAAGTAATAATAATGGCAACTATTTTTATACTTCTTGTTACCTCTTCTTTGATATTATTTTTTACCTCTTGAGTAATCTGAGTTATTTTTTTACTATATACCTCATCTGTAGTTGATACAATATCTACTACCATTACAAAATCTTTAAATTCAGTTTTCATACTCTCTAAAGATATTTTAATCTGTTTATCTTCTGTGATATTATATAACTCTTCTAATATATTTATTTTAGTTTGAAGTTTTTCCAAAACCTCTATTAATTCTGTATTAATACTTTTATAATCTTTTATATTATCGTTAATAACTTTTATAAATGAATACCCTTCAATTATCATAATAGGATTTGTTATAATAGGAGCTTTTGGTATAGGTGCTGGTTTAATCTGTTTACCTATTGGAGAATCTTTATATTCACTAATAAGCTCTAACTCATTCTCTTTTATTTTTATTTTATTAAAAAGTTGATAAGATAACTCTTTATATTTTTCACCTTTCCATCTACTATACTTTTTTGCATCTTTTTTTATTTTTGAAAGCTCTTTTTCTATTTTTCTGTATGTAAGGTAATTACTATATCTTGTTATCCATATATTTCCTGATAATTCAGCATCTATCTCTTTTAATTTTTGATTTAATTTATCTGTTTTTTGTTTTATTTCTAACTTTTTTAAAGAGAGCTCTTTTTGAACTATTGTTTGATTATTCTCTTGTGCATAAGAGAAACTAACAAAATTAAAAACTATAAATAAACTAAATATTAGTTTCATCAAAGAATCCTTAGGTATTTTTATAAAATAATTTTATTCTATCTAAAATTGATTTTAAGATAGTTTAATGTTTATCTATTATATCATTTCATTGAATATAGTTAATCATAAAAGGGATAAAATGTGAAAAATTTAAAATTAGATACATATTTTTTAGAAAATATAGATAAAAAGTTTTACTCTTTTGTTGATGCTCAACCACTAAAAGAACCAAAACTTGTAAATATAAATAAAAATTTTGCAAAAGAGATAAAACTATTAGATAATAACTTTGATATATCTAGATTTATAAGCTTTATAAATGGAGATCATTTAGCAATTGGTTCAACTCCGTATGCTTATGCATATAGTGGTCACCAATTTGGTTATGCTGTACCAAACTTAGGTGATGGGAGAGCCTTAAATCTTGGAAAACTAAATAACTATTACCTTCAAACAAAAGGGAATGGGATAACTCCATACTCAAGAGATGGAGATGGAAGAGCGGTATTACGCTCTAGTATTAGAGAATACCTTTTAAGTGAGGCTATGTATGGATTAAATATACCTACTACAAGAGCATTAGCTATAATATCATCTAATACAAAAGTATATAGAAACTATGATATAGAAAAAGCATCTATCGTTTTAAGAGCTTCTAGTTCGTGGGTAAGATTTGGTTCTTTTGAGTTTGCTTATTATGGAAAAAATAAAGAGAAAAACTTAAAAAATATTGCAGATTTTTTAATAGATGAAAGCTATCCACATCTAAAAACTCTTGATAACAAATATGAAGAGTTATATTTTGAGATAGTTGATAAAACTATTGAGCTTCTTGCACTTTGGCAAAGTGTTGGATTTTGTCATGGTGTTATGAATACAGATAATATGTCAGCAGTTGGACTTACTATAGATTATGGTCCTTTTGCATTTATGGAGGAGTTCGACCAAGATTTTATATGTAATTTATCTGATAAAGAGGGTAGATATAGCTTTGCTAATCAACCTTTTATAGCTCAATGGAATTTGTCTGTTTTAGCAAAAGTATTATCTCCAATTGCTAGTGAAGTTATGATGAATAGTTATAATGATACTTTTATAGGTAAATTTAAAAAAAGATATTTTGAGATTATAAAAAATAAATTAGGACTTTATAATAAAACTATAGATGATACATCTTTAATACTAAGATTATTTAGTGCTTTAAAATCTGAATCTATAGATTATAACTCATTTTTTTATAATATATCTTGTGGTAAATTTGATTTTTTAAATACTCATCAAATAAAATCTTGGTTTAAACTCTATAAAAAAAGATTAGCTTTAGAAACTATATTAGAAGATGAAAGATTATCTAATATGAAAAAAATAAATCCAAAATATATTCTTAGAAACTATATGCTTCAAGATGCTATAGATAAAGCAGAAAATGGTGATTATACTTTGGTAAATGAGTTTTTAAAAATAGCTCATAATCCTTATGGTGAACATAAAGAGTATGAACATTATACTAAAGCAAAAACAGGTTCGGAAGCTCTAAAGTGTAGTTGTAGTAGCTAATTTTTACTATTAAACCTTATACTCAAAAATATCACAAAACTTATCTATTTTATCTTTTGTGATATTATCTATATCAATTCCATTAAAATATAACTCTTCTGCTTTTTCATTTCCTAATGTGTATTCATCCATACTTGGATATTCATATTGAACACATTTCATTTTAAAATCTGGAAAAATATTTTTACATTTTTTAAAATCAATACTATCAATAAACTCATCATCAAAACAATCTATATTAGTACATATTGTATCACCGTGTATATATATATCAAAGTCTTCAAAATTATTTTTTAATTTTTTCTCAAAATATTCAATTAATTCATTATTATCCATTTTAATCTCTTTTTAATAACTATCTATTATCTCTATAACCTCATCAAAATCATACTCTTCAATAGCATTTGTTAAACTATTTAATAGTTTTATTTGATTACTATTTAGTTTATACTCTTGAATTTTAGTTAAAATAGCTTTAGACTCTTCTAACTCCATCATATCAGCTAAGTTTTTTAGTTTATTTAATAGCTCCTCCATTTTTATTTGAGATATTTCTACCTTTTCATTTTTTATATTTGTATCATTTTCATTTACTATATTTTCAGATTTAAAATAATCATCTAACTCACTTGTAACATCTTCTAAAGTTTTTTTAAACTCACCCATAACTGATTTATTTTGAGATTCTTCAAGCTCTTTAGCAAGTTTATTTAGTTTTAAAGCTCCAATATTTGCACTTAATCCTTTAATCGTGTGAATAGTTCTTTTATAAACATCTTCTTTTAATTCTTCTATTTTTATATCTTTATAGTCATCAACAAATCTTTTTAAAATAGTTTTATAAAGTTTTAGATTTCCTAATAAGTGACCCAACCCAATAGTTATATCAATTGTATTAAACTCAGGTATATCTTTAGTTTTTTTAACCATCTCTTTATTATTTTTAATTTCTTCTTTTTTAGAGATAAATTTTAATAATGTATTATAAAGCTTTTTTACTTCAATTGGTTTATTTAAGTGGTCATTCATTTTAACGGCTTTAGTCTTTTCCATATCCTCTTTCATAGCATTTGCTGTTAATGCTACTATTGGTATAGAGTAAGAAGATAGGAGTTTATCGCTATTTTCTTTCTCTATTTCTCTAATAGCTTTTGTAGCTTCATACCCATCCATTATGGGCATTTGAATATCCATTAAAATTAATTCATATCTATTATTTTTATATTTTTCAACAGCTTCTTTTCCATTATTTGCAATATCTATATTAATACCACTTTGTTCCAATAAACCTAATACAATCTCTTGATTAATTTCGTTATCTTCAACTAATAAAATATTACTTCCATTTAATGAAGAGATGTCACTATCTACTAATACTTCATTAGATTGATTATTAAAACTATCTTTTATTTCACCTAAAAATAGACTACTTAAAATATCATTTAAAAGTGATGGATTTATAGGTTTTTGTAAAAATATATCAACACCTAAATTATTAGCTTCCTCTACAACTGCCTCTTGCCTATAACTACTTACCATTATTATTGGAGTAGGGAGGGAAGTATTGCATAAATATCTTTTACTACAAATAGCACAATCGTTATTAATCTGTTTTATAGTTTCAATTCCATCAATATCGGGCATTTGCCAATCCATTAATATAATATCATATTGATTTTGACACTCTTTTAATAAATCTATAGCCTCTTTTCCACTATAAGCACTATAAACATCTACACCAAATAACTCTAATGTATTTAATAATATATCATGCCATGTGTGATTGTCATCAACAATAAGTACACTTTTATTTTCAAATTTCTGAAATTGACTTATCTTTTTATTATTATCTTCCTCTATAAGCTCTATCTCAAAAATAAAGCTACTCCCTTTTCCTAACTCACTTTTAACATATATTTCACCATTCATAAGCTCCACAAGTTGTTTTGATATAGACAACCCAAGTCCAGTACCACCATATTTTCTTGTAGTACTAGTATCTGCTTGTGAAAATGATTGAAAAAGTTTATTTTGTTGCTCTTTTGATAATCCAATACCTGTATCTTTTACTTCAAATCTAAGTCTATCTTTAGATACTTTTGATATAAATAATCCTATTTCACCATTTTCTGTAAACTTTACAGCATTACTTAATAAATTTGTTAATATTTGAGAAACTCTAAGTCCATCTCCATAGTAGCTTTTACAAAGCTCTTTATTATAACTCACTAAAAGTTCAAGATTCTTTTCGTGTGCTTTAAATTCAATATGACTTATAACTTGCTCTACAACTTTAAATAAATCAAATTCAACTTTATCAAGATTTAGTTTTCCAGCTTCTATTTTAGAAAAATCAAGAATATCATTTATTATCCCAAGTAAAGATTTTGCACTATTATCTATTTTTTGTAAATAATTCTTTTGTTTCTTATCAAGATTTGTTTGTAAAGCAAGATGAGACATACCTATAATTCCATTCATAGGTGTTCTAATTTCGTGCGACATATTTGCTAAAAATTCTGATTTTGTTTTTGTCGCTGTCTCTGCTTTATCTTTTGCTTTAAGTATTTCATCTTCAAGTTCTTTTTGTTTGGTTATATCTTTTGAACCAACTAAAATTCTTTTTTTATCGTCCATAAGACTTATAGACATATTTACAGTTATACTATTTCCACTTTTTACTTTACAAGTTTTTATAAAATTAGTTATATAACCTTTCTCTAAAACTTCTAATAATGCTTTTTTACTTCTTGTTCTATCCTCTTCAACACTAAGTTTCATACAACTTGTATTAAGTAATTCTTTTTTTGTAAAACCAGTCATTTCACAATAAGCAGGATTTACATCTAAAAAAGCTGTAGTTTCTATATCTAAAATAGCAATACCATCTTTTGAAGTTTTATATATTGCCTCAAAAGTACTTTTTTGTTCCTCAATCTGTTTTGTTCTTTTTAAAATATTATCTTCAAGTTTCTCTTTTTCATCTTGCCAAGCTTTATAAAAAACAATATTATTAATAGTATTTGATAATTGTACTGTAAAATTACCTAATGCTATCATTAATAATGAATCTTTAGTAAGCCTTGAAAAACCATCTATATCACCCAAACCATTACCAACTATTATTAATCCATGAGGTATCTCTTTATCTCCACCAAAAAGTTCAAAATAACCTTCGCTTAAAAATAAAGACCCCAAAAGTGACTCAACTTGCTCTTTAGGATTTTCTTTTGTGTGAATTATAGGTTTTTCATTAATTCTTAAATATTCAATAACTTCACCTGATAGTAATAAACTTATTATTTTTAAGATTTTTTGTTCAAAAGGATTATCGTAACCTTTTGATTTAACTATTTTAAACCAACCATTAGAATCATCGTGTTCAAATATTATCGCTTTTTCAAAATTAAGTTCATTTGTTGAGAAATCACAAGCTATAGTATAAAGTTCATCTATTTTCATAGTTTCATTTATACTTTTACCTATCTCATAAAGTTTACTATAAATTTTTGAAATTTGCTCTTGAGACTTTGTTAAACTCATAACCTATAACCAAATCTCAACTTCTAAACAATCATCTCCACAAGCAATTGATTTTGTCATTTTTGTTTTATATCCAACTTTTGACCTTCTCATTTGTCTAAAACCCTCTTCTGTTTCTATTTTTTCACCATTTATAAGGTCTGTATTGTAAATAAGTTGCATTAATCCTGTAAAACCTCCACTATTTGCCCAACTTATTGGATATTTTGACTCTCCATACATTCTCATATAACTTAAATCTTCAAAATCATTATAGTTTCTAAATATAGCTTTTTGTTCTGATATTTCAGTAGCTGTATGGTATCCCCAACCCATAGCATTTGCTAAAGAAGCTAATCCCTTTATCCAATCCTCTTTTGTTTTAAGGTATGGTTTTACAGCACCTTCCCATTCTGGACTTGTCATAATTCCACCATAAGTAAAAAATCCACAAGCATGACCTGCTTCCATTAAAAGCTCACCTGCAAGTGTAACCCCATAATCCCCAGCAACCTCTGTCATTTTGTGTACAAATTCAAACTGTAACCTGTTTACATAATCACTTTGATTTCTTACTAAATATACTCCAAATGCAGGAATAAGTCCTATCTCATTTCCAACCATTGTAGTATGTGCTCCTAAAAAAGCATTTGTTACAGTTTCTTCATATTCCCAATCTATCTTTAGCTTTGAAGAGTTACAAAATCTTGTAGGCTGCTTTTTAGGATATATATCAAAATTTCTCTTGGCTATTTTAATTATATGAGTATTATTATCATCTCCACATGCCATACATTTTGTTTGAATAGCTTGAATATCTTTTAGCTCTTTTTTATATATAACAGCATAAGTAGCAGCTAAAAAACCACTTGTATAATAATCTACAGGTTTTTTACTTTTCCCAAATTTTATATCCCAAGTTTTAGAAAAAAATGATTTTGTAGTTTTTAATTCACAACCATTTTCATCCATACAACTTAAATCAATAAGCCCATAACCAAAGCACTTATAAATATCTTCTGCCATAGCTTTTGATTCTTCTATATTTAATCCATCACAAAGATTTAACAATTGATAATAAATAGCATCTGCAGCACTTCCTATTAAAAATCTACTACTATCTATATAATCTGCATCTAAAATAGTCCTTTGCAAGTTTGTAATATAATGGTGACAATGAAATATCATAGATTCACCACCAATCTCTAAATAGTTATGTTTTTCATCATAAATATAATCATTAATGTTAAACATAATTAAAACCTATTAACTCTTCTGTTTTTTGTAAAATAATCTTATATATATCATTTGGTACTTCAATAATATCTGTATTCTCAATATACTCACTTGTAAGTTTTATATTTTCTTTTAAAAGATAAGGCATAACTTTCATTAATATTCTATCATATATATTTGCATCACCATTTTCTTTTGCCCATTCAAATAGTGGTTTTATATCTTGTTTTATCATATTTTTTTACTCCTTATTTTTTTATATTCTAAATATTGATTTATTTCTACCAGTTTGCTTTGCTTCATATAATGCTTCATCAGCTTTTTGTAATAGATGGTCTATATCTAGTATAGTTTCATTATATTTTGATATACCACTACTAATTGTACAAGTGATTATATTCTCAGAATCAATAGGAACTTTAATATCTTCAATCTTTTTTCTTATGCTTTCAATAAAATCATATATAAAACTATCTTTGCAATTTAAAATTATTGCAAATTCTTCTCCACCAATTCTACCAAGAACCATATCTTCATCTAAAAAGTTTTTTATATTTAAAGCGATCTCTTTAATAATCTTATCTCCTATATGATGTCCATATGTATCATTTATATTTTTAAATTTATCTATATCTATCATTACACCATAAAGGTTCTCTTTTTGTGTATCAAACTTTTGTGTAGCTAATTCAAAAAACTTTCTTCTATTATATATGTTTGTCATTGTATCATAATAAGCAAAGTGTTTTAGTTCTTTTATTGTTTCTTGTAATTTAAGATTTACTTTTACTCTTGAAATAAGTTCAACGTCTCTAAAAGGTTTAGTTACATAATCTGCTGCTCCTAAATTGTAAGCTTTTAAAATTGATTCATCATCAGTACTTGAAGTTATAAAAAGTATTGGTATATTTTTTGTTGATTCTTGTGATTTTAATATTCTACAAACTTCATAACCATCCATATCAGGCATCATAATATCTAATAAAATAAGATCAATTTTCCTTTTTTGAACTATTTTTAAAGCTTTTTCTCCTGATAATGTAGGAATAATTTTATATTTATTATTTATATTTATTTTATTAAATAGATTAATTAGTATATCTATATTACTTTTTTCATCATCAACTATAAGTATATTTTGGACATAATCCACCTAAACTCCTTACTTTTTATAATTATAATATATTTTTTTTAATTAAAACTATCTAAAACTACATAAAAATATGTATAAAAATGTAAGTTATTACAAAAAATTATGAAAAAGATTAGAAATATTATAAATATTTATGTTAGTTATAAGTATTTATGATATATAATGTATCAAAACAAAAAAAGGTATTTTGGAATTTAGTTTAAACTCTATAAAAAAAGATTATCTAATATGAAAAAAATAAATCCAAAATATATTTTTAGAAACTATATGCTTCAAGATGGTGATTATACTTTGGTAAATGACTTTTTAAAAATAGCTCATAATCCTTATGATACACATAAAGAGTATGAACACTATATTAAAAGCAAAAGCTAACTAGAAGTGTAGTAGTTATTAGTTATTTAACCTCTACACTACCTTCTATTACATATACATTCATAGTATCTTTTTCAATATCTCTTGTTATTTTTATTTTTGTATCTTGAGTTTGAGCCAACATATTAGCATCTATTGGTATATCTCTATTTTCAGACTTATTTATAATGTATGACTTTGTTGTTATATTTTGTTCATCTTCTTCTATTTTAATATCATTTGAATTAGAACCATTACAACCTATAAAAGTACTAGTAGCAATTGCTACTAGTACAGGAACTATTATTTTATTAATTCTCATTATTTTCTCCTATTTCTAATAATAAAAGCTTCAGTACCTAAAGTTGTAATAACTTCTAGTATTACAGAACCATCTTTATATTCTACTTTTACTTCACTTCCCTCTTTGAAGTCACCTAATGATATATTTTCTTCTGTACCATCTTCTTTTATTTTTACAGCACTAATAACAACTTTACCATTTGCGTTTAGCATTGTATTTGTTGTTATCTTATTTCCTAATTCTGATATTACTTGAGGTGTATCAATACTAATATTTCCATCTTCTTTAATAATTGTTTGTGTTCCAATTATAGTAGAGTTTGTTTTTGTAGATATACCATCTTTATTTGTAATATTATTTAAAGAATATCCTTCTGCTGTTGCAACTATAGTTACATCTGATTTTGTTTGATTATTTTCATTATCTAACTTAATAGAAGTTTTTACTCCTCCATCTTCTGTAAATTCAACAATAGAACCTGCTTTATATGATATAGCTATAGTTGCTTTATTATCATTTACTTGCACAGAATGTTCTGTAGTACCATTGTTATTATATGAAGCAATAGTATTTTCTAATATAAATTCTATAGCTTCAGAACTATAATTTGTACTAATAACTTTATTTTCTATTTTTGGAATAACAATACTTGTTTGATTATTATTTAATTCATCATTAAAAGATATTGATATAGTATTTTCATTTTCATCTATAGTATCTAATACAATACCTGTATTTAACTCACTAGCTTGAGATACTATAAGTTCAATTGGTTCTTCAACTGGAATTTCAATAATAGGCTCATATTCTTTAGTTACATTAATATCAAAAGAGCTACTTTTATTAAACTCACCATCATCTATAATAATTTTAATTTCTACATTACCATATGCACCTTCTATTATACTAAGATTAAAGTCAAGTGGAATCCCTTCATATGAAGCTTGGTTTAATAATCCATTCCAATTTGTAGTTACCATTACTATATTTGTATTACTTGATATTATGCTTACATTTAGTTCGTCTCCATCAATATCTGATACATTTAGTTCATAGTTGCTCGTACCACTATTTTCTTCTACTTCTTTAGAAACTAAATCTGTTGTAAATGTTAATTCATCATTTATACTAGTTACATTTACATTTATAGTTTTGTCTGTTATATAACCATTTCCATCTGTTAATGTTATTGTAAATGAATCTGTTCCATTATAATTTAAATTTGGAGTATAACTTATATTTGTTCCATTTATATTTAATGTACCATTAATTGGTGCTACTTTTTGAGTAGCTGTTACTATATCGTTATCTGCATCTAAATAATCAAAAGTTAATACCTGATTATTATCTTCATCTGTAGTTAAAGTAGAATCTATAGTAATTAGTGGTTCATCATTTATACTACTTACATTTACATTTATGGTTTTATCTGTTATATATCCATTTCCATCTGTTAATGTTATTGTAAAACTATCTGTTCCATTATAATTTAAGTTTGGAGTATAGATTATATTTGTTCCATTCATATCTAATGTCCCATTAATTGGTGCTATTTTTTGAGTAGCTGTTACTATATCATTATCTGCATCTAAATAATCAAAAGTTAATACTTGATTA
>Ga0193965_1000381_pt1 | contig 14554 bp, 10 predicted proteins | sample FB_8_MG_FD_140330 | JGI IMG/M metagenome (GOLD analysis project Ga0193965, IMG submission 140330) | Microbial mat bacterial communities from the Broadkill River, Lewes, Delaware, United States - FB_8_MG | ecosystem: Environmental > Aquatic > Freshwater > River > Microbial mats | place: USA... | reverse complement strand
TTTTATCTTTAACAGTAATATCATAAACTAACTCTTCACTACCAATATTTTGAATATTTTTAACTTTAGAGAAAAGGTATTCTACTCCATCAATAGATTCATAAAAACCCTCTATTGATTCTCTTTGTCTAAAATAAAGAGTATAATTTTTTTGATGCTTCACACCATTTTTATCTGTATGCGCTTTAGCTATTCTACAAGTTGGTAATTTTTTAAGACTTATAGCTAAATCTAAAATCTCATTTGCTAAAACACCACTTAGCGTATCATAAGTATTACGGCTATAACAGCCATCTCCATCCATCAAACCTTTAAAAAGAGATTCTCTTAAGTCTTGTGTAAGATAATTAAACCAATAAGGGTATTGCTTATTATTAGCACCTTTTTTAAAAAGGTTTTCAAAAATAAATTGTAGATTTGTAGATGAAACTGTCACTTCAAGAGAGTTTTTTCTATCTTTAGGGTGAAATAATTTTGCTTCTTTATCAAATAAATTTTTTACTATTGTAATAATTTTATATGCATAGTTTGTCTCTTTAGAAGATAAAGAGAATTTAATTCCACCTCTATAAGTACTCCCCTCAGCTACATAGATTCCAGCTAACCACATAAAATCTTTAGTTATTTTGATAGAATCTATTTTTTCTACATTTGGACCAAATTTATTCTGATTCCAAAAAGATGAAACATCTAAAAATTTATCTTCTCTTATCTCTCTTTGATGAGGATATATAAAATAATCGCCAACTTTTACATCATTTGCAAACTCAGCATTAAAAGCTATATCAAAAGATTCTTTTCTTTTTACTTTTTTGATTCTTCCGTAAAATTTTAATGGGCGATTTTTTTCTACTCTAAGATAGGGAAGATTTTCAATTGCATCCTCTTTTTTTACTACAAGCATATCGTGGTTTTGAGTAAAATATGAGAGTTCAGCACTCAGTGATGTTTGAAAACTCAAAATATCAAATTCACTCGTATGCTCTAGTGTTTCTAGTACCTCTGTAGTTTCTCCATCAACTGAAAAAACTGTGTCGCCAACTTTTACATCTTTAATCTCAACAAAACCATTCGGTGTGCGAACCTCTTGATAAGGTGGTAAACAGCCAAAACAATGATATATCTGTTTTTGTGGACTTACTACAAATGAGGGGGATTTTTCATCGTGGAAAGGGCATGGTGCTTTGTAGTTCACACCTGCTTTTCGTAACTCTACATAAGAACCTACAACATCAACAATATCAAGTCTGGCTTTGAGGGCTTCTATGGAATCTTGTGTAATCATAAAGGGATTATATATTAAAATTGTTTAAAGTAGAGATTCTCCATTTTCATATATTAATATAATTTAAATAATAATTTATATTTATAAAAACCTTTTTAAATATATAAAGACTTGTTACAATTGTAAAAATCCTAGATTCTTAAATTAACTAAAAGATGTTCATGTATAAAATAGATAACCCAAAAAACAACCAAAAAAATATTGCACACGCATTTTTCTTATCACTTGCTATCACCATAGCAGAGCCATCAACGGTTCTGCCACTCATAGTTTCACACTTTAGTGATAACATTGTTATGGTGGGAATCTTTGTCTCTCTACTTCGTGGTGGGGCAATTGTGATTCAACTCTATGCTGCTTTTCACGCTCAGGCTTATAAAAGAGTACTACCATATATACGCAAAGTTTTTTTCTTTCGATGGGCTAGTTGGTTACTTATTGGTTTGAGTATCTATTTTATAGGTGATTCTAACAAATCTCTTACACTCTTTTTTATAGGGCTTGGGCTTTTCTTTTTCTCTTTTACTGCTGGGTTTGGGACAATATACTTCAAAGAGTTACAAGCAAAATTATTTTCTAAAAAATACCGTGGTAAAACTATGGCAAACCGTAATATTGCAGGGGCTATAGCTTCGATTTTGAGTGCTGGTGTAGCTGGATATGTACTCTCAAACTACGAGCCACCAATGAGTTATGCTTACCTATTTTTAGTGAGTAGTATGCTTATGGCTATTGGATTTTTCTCTTTTATAACTATAGATGAACCAGAAAAGGAAAAGGTATTACAAAAAGAGAAAAACTTTAAACTTTTTATAAAAAATGCTACTAAACTTTTAAAAAGTGACAAAAGATTGCAAGAGCAGATTTTTGTAATCTTTTTAAGCTTTTCTTATTTTTTATCTTTACCTTATGTAATTATTCATGCTAACGAAACCATAGAACTTACAGGTTGGATGTTGGGTGGATTTATTATGGTTCAGATGGTAGGAAGTATCTTGGGGAGTGCTTTGTTATGGAGAAGAATCTCAAACTATGAAAAGATGCTCTCACTTAGTTTTGTATTTATAATTTTAGCTTTTAGTGTTGCACTTTTTGCTGATAATATCTACAGCTATGCTCTTATATTTTTACTCTTTGGAATCGGACTTGATGGCTTTAGTATTAGTGGGATGAATCTTGTCATTGAGATAGCACCCCAAGAGAAAAGACCCATCTATGCAGCAGTGCAAACAAATATAACTTCCATAGGTTTATTCTTCCCAATTTTAGGGGGTGTAATTCTTAAGTACTTAGATAGTTATGAACTTATTTATACTCTGAGTATTGCTCTTTTATCTTTAGGGTTATTTCTTAGCTTGAGACTAAAAACGGATGGAGAGCTTGTATAAAAAGCAAAGCCAAAAGGCTTTGACTTTTTAGTAAGTAATTGGTGTGATTTGTGTATTTACTCCATTAAATCCAGTTACATTGTTTTCCATTGTATAATCTACAATAGTTTTTAAATCGCCATTGATATTATCAATAATAGTATTAAAACCTGCAATCTCCTCAGCACTCATAGATACCATTCCATCTGCAAACATCGCACCAAACATAAATTCTGGATTTAAAATTGAGATATCGATAGTTTTGTTATCATCTGGATTAACAAATACTGCTATTTCACATGGTAGTGCTGGAGTGTGATACTCACCAGTTGATAATGCTTCTTTTGCATAAGTTGGTGAACACGCTTCAACTATGTATGAGCCACCTGGAACTTTTAATGGCTCTAATCTTCCTGATCTCCATGCTGGACTTTGACCTGCTAATGTACTTGGTAAAGTATCTTTTAGAGCTGATTCTTGAGAACCAACTGTACCCTCTTCATCACTTGTCATAACTGAGATAAGTGTTGAAGCGATAGCTTTTGCATCAGCACTAGTAAAACCATTTGAAGTTGCATCTGTTGTTGTGTAAGAGTAGTGTCTATACGGTTCAGAACCACCATTTGCTGTATCTGTTGTAGCTACTGCTGATGACATAGATGAGTATATTGTTCCCATTTTAATATCTGTTTTAGTATAAGATTCTTCTACTGTATCAAATGCATTATAAATCATCGCTGATATTTCTGATTTTACCTGTGTTGGTAGTGCCATCATAGCAGTTCTAAAATCTGTATTTTCCATCTCAGCTGAAGTAAATACCTCTGTGAAGAAAAGAGTAAAGATTGTCTCAGGGTTAAGCATATCTACATAGATTCCATTCTCATCGTTATAGATTGTAACTTCACATGGGAGTGCTGTTGCATGATAGATTCCATTTTGCACTTTTGCACCAGTTTCTCCACCAACATTACTAACACCTAAAGCCTGACTTGCATAACCAGAGTTACATATCTCTACAACTTTTACTTTTTTAGTGTTAGCTGCTGACATAGCTACATCTGGGTCAATTGGTAACTTTGTTGGGATTCCTAGAATATTGTGTTTTATGTTTTCATCTGTTGCTGTATCAGAAGTTTCATACCCTGCAAGAATCCAGTTTGTACCTTTGAATGTTGCACTATCAGATTCTGGTTCATTAGTGTTTGCTACATATTTAGCAAAAGTATTTGCTAACTCTGCTACTTTTGCATAAGTTGCTACATGGTCAACACTACCATCACTCTTTTTCACAGTTGGGAAAACTGCAACACGCTCATAAGGTGAAAATGAGCCATCACCAAATGGAATCTCATCACCTGCAGTAAGATTTGCTAATGAAGCATCTATCGCTGTTTGAGAAGCTGTTTCAAGATCTTGAACCAACTGTTCTGTTTCAGTCAAAGCAACTACATCATCATCGTCACTACACCCTGTAAAACCTGTAACCAAAAGTGTAGCAAGAGCTACTGAACCTAGCATTTTAGTATATCTCATATCAAATCCTTAATTATTTTTGTAAAACAATTATTATAAAATATTATAGAGACAAAGCTTTATTATATAAAAAATTATAATAATTGTTTTGTTTGTATCAAAATGTAACAATTTTGTGATAAATGATTTCGTTTGTATTCATGTATAGTTTTAAGAAAGTTTAGTTATAATTCGATTCAATTTAAAAGAAAGTGGGTGATGTGATATGCCTGGTATCGTACTACGCAGTGATGATAATTTTGACGCTTCTTACCGTCGTTTCAAAAAGCAGACTGACCGTAACTTAATAGTTACTGAAGCTCGTGCTCGCCGTTTCCATGAAACAGCAACTGAAAAACTTAAGAAATTCAAAATTGCATCTCGTAAGAAAATGCTTAAGCGTCTTTATATGATGAGACGCTATGAATCACGCCTGTAAGCGTTAGCCCTTTGGGGCTTTCGTTTATCTACAAACTCTAAAACTCAACTCCCAATCCCATAACAAACTGATAATCACTTTTTTGTGCAACTAAACCATTTGAATCTTTTTCAGGTCTATATATATAATCCCAAATCCCTTTCATATCTAAATCTAGCCACGATGTAAGCTCATGTTCAACTGTAACAAGCATATGGTGTTTGTAAGTTCCAGATTCTCTATCTGCAAATGTTAATTTATAATGATATTTTAAGTCAACTTTTTTACTCAGTTCTATATCTAAATTTGTACTTAACTCGAATGCTGGAGAGGTTATTTTCTTTTCGCCAGATTCTAAAACTGTGCTGTATTGTGTATAAATAATAGCCGGACCCCCTGAGAGGTACCAATCTGTAAGTTTTGTATCTAAAATAGTATAACCAATACCAATACCACCACTGTACTGAGCTTTTATATTTTTAAATTTATCTGTATAGTATTCTGCAAATAGTGGTGTCCAGAAAAAATTGCGACTTAGGTATATATCAAATTTTTCATCTATTCTATGGTCAGCACTCACTAGATTATTTTCTACATTTGATATCCGTCCTAGATAATCAAGAACTAATCTAGTTTTTGGTGTTATTCTCTTGAGGTTAAGTTGTGCTGTGTAATCAAATTGTTTTTTATTTCCCAAACGCTTATCTACACTTAAAGATATTTTACCAGACCATAAATCTTTTTCAGTTTCTGCATTTGGAACACAAGAGATAATTTGATTTGCATCAAAAGTATATTTATTATCACCTTGAATAATCTCTATTTTTTTATCTTTTAAACGGATTATCCCTTTAAAAAGTGCTACATCTTCTATATTGACACTCATCACTTGATAAGTTTTTATTTGGGAAATATCTTTAAAGTCAAAATTGTATATCCCTATCTCATCACTATCAAACTCTAGTGTATCGTGATAAAGAGTTTTTATTTTTCCCTTAAACCATTCACCAGATTTTGTTCTCACCCAATCATGTGTATCTGCTTTTGGACTTAGATTTTCCCATGAAGATTGTAGTTTTGAGACATCAACATCACCTTTAGAATCTGTTACTTCAAAAATATCTTTAATTGATATTTTTTTCTTATCGTTAATCTCAGATTCTTTGGCAATTTCTCGAATTTCATCTGCAGACTTACCAGATTTATCTTCTATGATATATGGTTCATTTTCTTGTGGGTGGGGGTGTTTATGCTCTGCAAAAAGCAAAGCATAACTTAGTAAAAAAAGAGCTATTTTTTTCACAAAAAGATTCTAGGAATTTAATCTATGATTTTTTTAGGTATTTTGTAAGGATATGAATCTTCACACCATTTACACGACCCTCAATATGCTCTGCATCATTAGGTACTAAACCAATATTTCTCACAGCTGTTCCACGCTTTGCAGTAAAACCTGTCCCTTTTACATCTAAATCTTTTGTAATTACAACTGTATCACCTGCATTTAAAATCACGCCATTTGCATCTTTATATACTAAAGCATTTTCATCTGGTAACCCTGCTTCAGCCCATGCTTTTACATCCTCTTCCATATACATCATATCGAGTAAATCTTGCCTACCAAGTTCATGTAAAAGTCTATAACTCATAACTGCTACAGCAGGTGTTTCACTCCACATAGAATCGTTTAAACAATTAAAATGAGTTTCATCTAATTCACCACTCTCAATCTGTTTTTTACAATTTTCACAAATATAAATAGATTGATTAACTGAACCATCTGAGGGTGCAACATCAAAAGCACTTAAACTCTCATCACTACCACATAGTTCACATACACCATTACTTCTTGCTATTAACTCTTTACTCATTAATCTTCCTTGTCATTTTTGTTAAATTCAATTATATCTTCATCTGAAGTTTGTGTTTTATTTTGAGCATTGTCAAACGCTTTTTGCGCTTCCTCTTCATTGTAGATTCTACACTCCTCAGGAATCACAGCGTTGGGGTCTGATGCTATCTGATTACACATTGTTGCATTAAATGTAAAATGTGAACATCCACTCAAAAGTAAAACTGCTATTATAGATAACTTGTACATATTATTTTCCTTTTATGATTAAATCTAAGTACTTCTTAGGTGTTACTCTCATCATCTCTTGTGCTAGCCATCGTATCTGAAAAAATGCAGCTCCTGAATCTCTAAGTGTAAAGTAGTTTTTCAAACTTCTAAGGTTAAATGTTACTACCATATCAACTTTTACATTGTCAGTGATAATATGCTTAAACGCATCCCCTACATTTCTTTTCTTTTTACCATTTTGTAAAGCTTCATAAAGTTTGTGAGAATCATCTTTGAACTCTTCTAAAAACCCTAAAGAGCTTTTTGCAACTGAAATATCATCAAAATCTTTCACTATTTTTTGCTGATAAGTAAGTTTATCAAACATTGCTGATATCTCAATTCTATTATACTCTTCATCAGTAGTTACAAACATATCAAATGAAAGAATCTTTGTTATAAAAAACTCTCTATCCCCTTGTGAAGCGACAAAAGCGTTGATAAGTGAACTCATAGTATAGCGAGTACTTCTTACACTTATAGCCTGGATTCTATGTCTTGCGTGTTCTTGAAGAACACCTCTTGAAGTGCCACGAATTAAAAAAGAGAGATTTGCGTGTTCTAAGATTGAGTGGTGAAAGTATGTCCACGCTAAATCATCTAAAAGTTTAGAATCATCAATACCGTTTAACGCATCACACATAAGAGAATCTGGCATAGAATTTTCGAGATTTTTTACAACCTCATTTTCACTATTTGAGAATGAATCATAACAAGTTCTCGCAGCAGTCTCAGCTACTCCGATTCCTGTCTCTTGAAGTAAAACCACTTCTGGTTTTGAGTATTTTATGCCGTAAATTTCTTCCATCGCTGAGCCTTGATTTTAATAATCTTATTTTACACTAATTATTCATAAATAGCTTAAAAACTAAGCATATTATATACAAAATCTCTCAGAATCTCAGAGATATAGGGTGTGTGATTCTTAGTATGTATTTCCACAAGATTGTAAAATGAGAAAGATTAAGAAAAAGCACAAAAGTGTGACATCTCTTTTCTCATTCTAAAAAAAACTATGCTCTATTTTATTTTTATGTGAATAGTAGGTATAAGCAACCCCTATAATAGATATTATTAATTAAAAATATATTCCAGCACTTAAAATAGTACCAAATAAAGTAATCTTATATTTTAAGATTTTTGTTCAGAATCTCTTAGTTCATTGATATTTATCATCTTATTGCTTGAATATCTTGAACTGTTAAACCTGTTTTTAGTGCTATAGTTTCATCATCTAAAACATCAAGAAGATTCTTAGCTATCTCAATAGCTTTGTTTTTTTCTCCCTCTTCACGACCTGATTTGCGACCCTCTTCACGACCCTCTTTGATCCCCTCAATCTTCCCTATTACATAAGTAGATTCATAAGCACTTGCTTGGTCGTGGAGGCTTTTTTGGTAGTTGTTGTATTCTGCTCTTTCTTTATCATCCATTTTTAGATAATCTAATGTTTCTTTTGCTTTGAGCAGACCTTTGGCTTTTGGGTTGTCTGGAATCTCTTCATTTTTTAAAAAATTTATCCATTCATCGAGTGTATCTTTTGCAGTGTCATTAAAGTTTTTTATTTTTATAAGATAAAACTCGGGGTAGAGTTTTTCTACTGTATCTATTTTATAAAGTTCTTTTTGCTTCTCATTGAGTTCAAGAAGTGTTTTATTATGAAGTCCTATAAAGTTAGTACTCCCTTTATAAATATAATCATCTCCATTTCCAAAGTCAAAGTATAAAATAGATATTGATATTATTTTAGTAACTTTAGCATAAGGCTCAGATTCTTTCATTTGCTCAACTATAGCTTTGGATGAAGCATAAAGAATCCTTTGTAGATAATCCATCTCTCTATCGTACTGAATCTCTATTAAAACTATCTCAGATTTAGAATTTTTAACTTTTATATCAAGGCGATTAAATTTGTCACTTCTTTGTTCTTGATTAGATTCACTCTCTAATATCTCTAAAATGATTATATCTTCAAATAAAAGCTCAGATAAAAAACCCTCTAAAATCTCAAAATTTGCTTTACTTCTTAAAATTCTTTTAATTGCCCAGTCGAAGCTTATTAACTTTCGTTTCATTTTAGAGATTCCTTTTAGATATTTTTTAAATTATAGCATAGTATGGTTTTACATATTTATAACTTTTAGACAATCGCCAAAGTAGGTAAAAAAAGTGGATATTCAATCTCAGGGGTGAATGGCTTGTTTTATTGTTGAATATAATTACTTGTTATCTTTACAAAATAAGGTTTCTACTGTAAAAGTGTGTATGACACCTCTTTTTATAATGCCTTTGAATTCTAAGAATTTTTACTTTTGAATCCCATCCAAAATAGGAACAAAATCACACGCTTCTAGCTCTTCTGTACTTATAGAATCTCCCGTTTTTACATAACGGGTAATCACTTGTTTATTCCCTTTTTCTACTGGTGCTACTAAGATTCCACCATCGGCTAATTGTTCAAAAAGTTTTGTTGGGATTTTTTTTGCTGTTGCTGAGAAAAGGATTCTATCGTAAGGAGCGTATTGAATCCAGCCATTTTGACCATCGTCAGTTCTTGTATGAACATTATGAATACCAAGATTTCTAAAGCGAGTTTTTGCTTCTAGCATCAGAGGTTCGATTCTCTCAATGGTAAAAACACCACGAAAAAGATGTGAAAGTACAGCTGCTTGATAACCACTCCCACAGCCTACCTCTAAAACTCTATCTGCTCCAGCAGGTTTTAGGTATTGTGTCATTTTAGCTACTGTTAGTGGTGAGCTAATATACTGAGCTGCACCAATAGGAAGGGCATCTAGTTTATACGCATTATGTTTAAAGCCTACAGGGACAAACATCTCTCTATTTGTACTAGCTATCGCATTTTTTACTCTTGTATCAAGTGTAAATTTTTTGTTACACTCCTCTGCAAGTCGAGCCGTTTTTGTCGCTGTTATCCTATCCATATCTTACCTATTTTCATTATATTCATACTCTCCTAAGCAAAGTGTATTCCTACTTAGTTAGATTATTTTGAAATTTAAAAATTTTAGAGTTTGTGAAGAGTTTGAGGGTGGGTAGAAAAGGGAGTATTATAACTCTCCCTTTTCTAATATACTATTTTTTTACAGGTTTTTTAGATTTTTCTTTAAAATCATCTAGTGGATTAACCGTTGGTGAATAAACCCAATCAGGTTGATTCTGATAGTTTGGTATTATGTCATTTTCTTGTAATTTACCAAGTGGTTTAACATAATGTGGTGTTTTATTCTCAATACGAACCTTGTCTCTCATATAAAAACCAGCACCTTTTTCTTGATCCATTGCACTAAATATTTTAATATCATTTACTTTTTTGATTCCAACCGAATCATAATCAACTTTTGCATCATGACAAGCAGCACATAGTTTTTGGATATTTTCACCATTTTTACCAGTATCAACTCTTAAATACATAAAGTTTTTGTTTGACGGATGAGCCTCATGACAACTTACACAGTCAAGTCTTCCATTCTTTAACATATTTTTAGGAACACTTGCAATTTTAGGGTTTGGTATCATCCCTATTGGGTGTGTTGTATGCATATGAACTGGTTTTATTCCAGCACCACCGAACTCTGTAAGCTCATGACAACCTAAACAGTTTTTAGCCACAAGCTTATCATAAGTCTTTTTATCAACAGGATTCTTCATTTTAGTGTTCTTCACAGCAAACAACTTATGATCAACTGCAAAGTGTGCCGAGTGGCATCCTAAACAAGTAACACCATCGTGTGGACCAGCTCCATACACAGTAGAAGGCATTATCCCTAACGCTAATAACATCAAAACTAACTTAATAAATTTAAACATTTCTTTACCCTTTTTGTAAATTTAAGGGTATGTTAGCTATTTAATATTTATAAACTAATTAAATTATTAACTTTATATATAATAATTTCAAATATGTAACTATTAAAAAAGATTATATTAAACTAGCTCACAACATCAACTTGATTATCTACTTTTATCTCTATAGATGTGTCGTTTGATGTGTATTCAAATGTGTTGTATTCTTCACTTGAACCTGTTTGTGTTAAAGTACTCTCAGTATCATTAAACTCTAGTGAAGAACCCTCATCACCCTCAATTCTGATAGAATCATCTTTACTTGCTTCTAGTAGGTCATTTAGGTTTATATCTACCACATCTTTATCTGCAATATCTATCACATTTACCTCTGTGCCTGCCATCTCATCAACAACTAAAGCAAAATCCACCTCATTATCTAGTTTTGAGAAATCTAAAATCAACTCTTCAGGATTCATAGTAAGTGCATCTTCGTCACTTATATCTACCTCCCTTGTATTTGTAAATGTCTCTTCTACCATTCTGACATCTTCAAACTCTACTATAACTTCTCTGACATCCTCAAACTCTTGTGTTTCTACTCTTGTATTTATAAATGTCTCTTCTACTTCTCTCGTATCTTCAAACTCTACAACTACATCTCTAGTATTTATAAACGACTCTTGCACCATTCTAACATCTTCAAACTCTACTTCTACATCTCTTGTGTCTTCAAACTCTACTGTAACAACTCTAGTATCTTCAAACTCAACTGTTACTTCTCTCGTATCTGTAAAAGTCTCTTCATAGATATTTTCATCCACTACATAAGTTTCTGTTTCATAGATAATTTGGTCTGGCTGAGCTACTACTGTAAGTGTTCTGCTATCTTCAAAATCAACTCTTACATCTCTAGTATTTGTAAAAGTCTCACTCTCAACTCTTGTGTCATCAAATGTAGCTACAACCTCTCTTGAATCTTCAAACTCTTCTTGTTCTACTCTTACATTTGTAAAACTCTCTGTTGTTGTTTTTACCCACTCGCCATCTACTAACTCATATCCAGCAACACCCATCGCTGCTGCATCTACTGTAGTTGTGTTTCTGATTCCTATCTCATCTTCACCATCTACGATTCTTGTGTTTTGAAACTCCTCAGTTTCAACTCTCGTATTTGTAAATGTTTGTACCTCTTCTCTGGTATTTATAAATGTTTCAGTTTCGGTTCTAGTATTTGTAAATGTTTGAGATACCATTCTGACATCTTCAAACTCTACTGTTACTACTCTTGTATCTTCAAATGTAACCTCTACATCTCTAGTATCTGTAAATACCTCTTCATAGATATTATCATCAGCTACATAAGTCTCTGTTTCGTAGATAACTTGGTCTGGTAATGCTGTTACTGTTATTTCTCTTGAATCTTCAAACTCTACTAAAACATCTCTTGTGTCTGTAAACTCTTCTTGATCTATTCTTGTGTTTGTAAAGTTTTCTGTTGTTGTTTTAATCCATTCGCCATCTACCAACTCGTATCCAGCTTCACTCATCGCTACTGCATCTACTGTTGTAGTAACTCTTGTTCCTAAAATATCCTCACCATCTACCACTCTTGTGTTTTGGAACTCTTGAATCTCAGTTCTTGTATTTGTAAATGTCTCAGGTACCATTCGAGTATCTTCAAACTCTACTGTTACCATTCTTGTATCTTCAAACTCCACTTCAACTTCTCTCGTATCTGTGAATGTTTCTTCATAAATATTGTCATCTACTACATAAGTCTCTGTTTCGTAGATAATTTGGTCTGGTGATGCTGTGACTGTTATATCTCTAGTGTCTTCAAACTCTACTACTATATCTCTAGTGTTTGTAAACTCTTCACTCTCGATTCTACTATTTGTAAACTCTTGTGTAGTTGTTTGTACCCACTCACCATCTACTAAACTATATCCAGCTGCACTCATCGCTGTTGTATCTATAGTTGTAGTCTCTCTAGTCCCCATAATATCTTCGCCATCTACCACTCTAGTATTTTCGAACTCTTCTTGCTCGATTCTTGTATTTGTAAATGTCTCAGGTACCATTCGAGTATCTTCAAACTCTACCTCTACATCTCTAGTATCTGTAAAAGTCTCTTCATAAATATTATCATCAACTACATAAGTCTCTGTTTCATATACTAACTGCTCAGCTTCAACTATTACTGTTCTTGTATCTTCAAACTCTACTGTTACATCTCTAGTATCTGTAAACTCTTGCGTCTCTACTCTTGTGTTTGTAAAGTTTTCTGTTGTTGTTTTAATCCATTCGCCATCTACTAACTCGTATCCAGCTTCACTCATCGCTACTGCATCTACTGTTGTTGTAACTCTTGTTCCTAAAATATCCTCACCATCTACCACTCTTGTGTTTTGGAACTCTTGAATTTCGGTTCTTGTATTTGTAAATGTCTCAGGTACCATTCGAGTATCTTCAAACTCTACTTCTACATCTCTAGTATCTGTAAATGTTTCTTCGTAAGGTTCACCAGCAATTGTATAAGTTTCTGTTTCGTAGATGATTTGATCTGATGAAACTGTAGTTGTTACATCTCTTGTATCTTCAAACTCCACTGTCACTTCTCTTGTATTGGTAAAAGTCTCCTCTACCATTCGAGTATCTTCAAACTCTATCTCTACTTCTTTTTGTGCTGTTATAGATACATTTCCAATTTTGAATTCCTGAGAATTAGTACCACCACCAGCACCCTCACCTGTATGGAATATTTTTATAGAATCAAAAGTATGTGATGATGTAACTTCCAAACTAACATCCATATTATCTTTTAAGCCCTGCTCATCATACACAGTATCCAAATCGATTCTATCAACTTCTTGAGCATCTTTATAAAGGATTATTTCACCCTCATCTTTAGAAACTTTATAAGATTTAATCAATAAATCAACAGAGTGAGTATCATCTAAATCATAAGCTAAAAAATCACCAGCTTGGTTAAGATTAGCATCTACATCGGAATATGTAGTTGTTATATCTTGAAGTTCAACTTTTGTATTTGTAAAAGTCTCCTCTACCATTCGAGTATCTTCAAACTCTTGAGTTTCTACTCTTGAGTTTGTAAAAGTCTCTGTTGTTGTACTTTCCCAATGTCCATCAACCGATTGCATCCAAACACCATCTACTAGTTCATAACCTGCTTGAATCATAGCTTCAGTATCAACTACTTGTGTTAATTCAACTTGTGCTATATCATCAATAATAGAATTTAGGTCATTCACATCATCTGCGTATATTGTAGGGTTTGCTATAGAGCTAATATCTATGTGTGTTGCATACTCAGCATCTGAAATTTCAGGTGGTTGTGCCAATCCTGCTGCGTAATCTAAATCGTGTAAAGAGTTTACATTGATTCCCACTGTGTACATAGCATCCATATTTTCAGATATAAACTCTTTGAAATCAGGTAAATAATCTAAAAAATCATCTTCGTAATCACCATAGGCATTTCCATCACCCATTTGGATAAGTACATTTTGGTCTGCTGTTGGTGCATCACCAAATGTAGTCTCTGCCAATCTCATACCCTGTTCTGGGTCTGTTCCACTTTTGTTAGTGTAAAGCATATTATCAGCATCTAAAGTGCTACCATCTACCCAACCAGAAGATTCAGCATTATCACCCCAAAACTGAACAATGTTTACATTTACTCCACCTATCTCTTCATACTGAGAAACGATTTTATTAATAGCATCTTCACTTAAACTTAGGTCTGTATCACTCATAGAGCTTGATACATCCATCACAAAAGTTAGGTTTGTTGTAGCTGTCTGAGGAGTACCATCTTTGTAGATAATATCAGCTGGTGTACTCTCAGATTCAACATAAGTAAAACCTGCATTTGTCATCGCAGTTGTATCTACAGTTGTCGTGTCTCTTGTACCGATAGTATCTTCGCCATCTACCATTCTAGTGTTTTGAAACTCTTCTTGCTCGATTCTAGTATTTGTAAATGTCTCTTCTACCATTCTTGTATCTTGGAACTC
>Ga0193965_1000379_pt1 | contig 14596 bp, 8 predicted proteins | sample FB_8_MG_FD_140330 | JGI IMG/M metagenome (GOLD analysis project Ga0193965, IMG submission 140330) | Microbial mat bacterial communities from the Broadkill River, Lewes, Delaware, United States - FB_8_MG | ecosystem: Environmental > Aquatic > Freshwater > River > Microbial mats | place: USA... | reverse complement strand
CCATGCATCATCAATCAAAACCTCAACCTTGGGAAACCATTCAGGCGCCGTTTCAATCCAAACACTCAACCGTTTTCTGGCATAGGGATCAAAATATGCATACTTAATATTTCCCGGTGATCTGTTGTTGTTCAAAAAATCCGGATAATAGCTGTTAATAATCCCATTCGCCGTATTTACGATGATGCTTTCATCGAAAAAAGTCGCGCCGGGTTGAATGGCATGATGAGAATAGACTGTATTGGCCAGATGCGCTGGAATCCCCCATTTTTTTATAATAAAATATCCGACTTCGGAATGACAAGCCGGCAGTATTTTTTTTTCTGCGTCCAAATAAACCAGATCATTTTGGCGGGCATGTTCAATCACCTGAATAAAATCATCGGGGAAATAATGCGCCAGCATCAGTTTACCCATGTCATGGAGTAGTCCGCAGACAAAGCATTTTTCAGGGTCCCCAATTCTGGTCTTCTCCGCCAAGTACCGGCTAAGAACCGCAACGCCAATGGAATGCCGCCAAAAACGGTCAGCATTGAAGTGCTTATTTGCTGTTTTTTCAAACAGGTGATCCAAAATATTAAAGGTTGAAAGGGATAGGACAATATTTCGTATGGCGTCGAACCCCAAAACAATGGCAGCCTCATTGGTGGTTGAAATTTTCTCCCTTAATCCGAAAAAAGCGGAATTTACCAGCTGGAGCATTTTAAACACAATGGCCTGATCCTTTTCGAGCACTCTGGATAAAGAATCATTTGTTGTGTTTGGATCATTGAGCATTTCATTTACTTTTGTTACAATTGACGGCAAAGAAGGCAAATCCCGAATCTTTCCAAATCGCTTTAGAAATCCTGCTTTTGTTTTATTCAATTAGGGTGCCTCTAAAAACTTATTACTGATTTGTATGAAAGTTCCAATAAATTACTGAATTACTTTCATGCTTTGTTGTGGGTTGAGTCTGGGTGTTGATAGGCCAGATCAGCCCATGGCTGTTATTCAAACGAATTTTACATAAATGATATGGAAAATATGACATTAATCTCAATTTTTGTAAAGTATGCATCATTCGCTTTAAGCCGCCTCTTGACATTAACTTTTTGATACGGAAACCATTCCTATGAAAGATATCCTTTTTGTTGATGATGATCTCAAATGCCTGGCAAGTTTAAAACGAATATTACGCAAATATGCCGCAAACTGGAGATTCCATATCGCCCAAAGCGTTGATGAAGGTATTAACCTCATTCAGGGCAAAAAAATAGATCTGGTGATCTGTGATATTCTGATGCCTGAAAAAGACGGGTTTGAAATGCTGAAAACACTCAAAGCCGACGAAAAAACAAAATCCATTCCAGTGGTGATGCTCACAGGGATGCATGACTCAAAATTAAAACTTAAAGCACTAAGCATGGGCGCTACAGATCTGCTCAATAAACCCATTGAAAAGGCAGAACTGGTCACAAGAATCAGCAACGGGCTGAAAATAAAAGAGTACCATGACCAAATTCTTGACCAAAACCTTTTTCTTGAAAAAAAAATACAGGAAAGAACCCGACATGCCATGATGGCTGCAGAGATCGGCTCGATTCTTGTCCAGGGAACGGATATCAATGAAATGGCCGCTAAATGCTGCGGTGCCATCGTCCATTATCTTGATACTGCATTTGCCCGAATCTGGATTCTGAATGATGAAAACAACCAACTTGAACTGATCGAAAGTGACGGGATATGTACGCCTCTTGACGATAAGCATTGTATTGCCTGTCCCGGCTATTTAAAAATTGAGAAAATTGTCAAAGAAAAGAGAGCCGTACTTTCCAATTCAATTGTGGAAGACCCCGATATTGATGATCAAACGTGGCTAAAAAAAGAGAGCATAACGGCATTTGCCGGCCATCCCCTGATTGTGGGGGGACGAACAATGGGGGTTGTGGCAATGTTTTCAAGACGACGACTTGAAACAACGGAACTGGATGCCATTGCTTCAATTTCAGATAAAATTGCATTGGGAATTGACAGAAAAAAAGCTGAAGAAAAAGCCTGTTTTTTAGCTTACCATGACACCTTGACACGGTTGCCCAACCGACATTTTTTTTTAAAGGCACTGAAATCTGAGGTCGAATACGCAGGACGGTATGGAAAAAAATTTGCCGTGGTACTCATCGATCTTGATAACTTCAACCGGATTAACGAAAGCCTGGGCCGCAACGTCGGCGATCAATGCCTACAGAACATATCCGACAGATTAAAAAACTGTTTGAGGTCCAGTGACATGCTGGCCCGCCTGACCCCAAAACAGACCCCTATAGCCCGAATGGGCGGAGATGAATTCATTATTCTCCTGCAAAATACAAACGATATTTTTGAAATTGGCCAGGCTTGTCAGAGACTGTTAGACGAATTTAACCAGCCGGTTTATTTGGAAAAAAAAGAGGTCTTCATTTCCGCAAGTATAGGTGCTGCCGTGTTCCCTGAGGATGGGACGGATCCCGACGGTTTATTAAAAAATACAGAAACAGCACTGTATGATGCCAAAAAAAAGGGGACCAGCGTTTTTTCTTTTTATTCAGAATCCATGAACCTGGCCTCCATTAAACTGTTTGAGATGGGAAATGAACTGAGAAAAGCTATAACCAACCAACAATTCCGACTCTATTTTCAGCCCAAGGTGAGCCTGTTGGATAGACGAATTGTGGGGGGAGAAGCCCTGATTCGATGGGAAATAGAAAAGGGAAAATTTATTCCGCCTTCTGATTTTATCCCGGTTGCCGAAAAGAACGGCATGATTGTTCCCATTGGAGAATGGGTTCTTGAAACCGCGTGTAAAACCTGCCGGGCATTGCAATGGGCAGGCCATAGGCGTGTGAGTATTGCAGTGAATGTGTCTGCATTGCAACTGGATCAAAACGACTTGGCCGATAAAGTGACGAGCATTCTTGAACAAAATAAAATTTCCCCGGAAAGCATTGAGTTTGAAATAACGGAAACCCTTGTCATGTCAAATCCTGAAAAAGCCATTGAAAACCTTAAGCAATTAAAGAAAATGGGGTTTACCATTGCCCTTGATGATTTTGGAACCGGGTACTCTTCTTTGGCCTATCTTCAAAAACTACCCATTGATTATGTAAAAATAGATATCTCTTTTATCAGGCAGATCCTGGTTAGCCCCAACGATGCCGTAATGGTCAGAACGATCATTGACATGGCGCATAATTTAGGCTTACAAGTCATTGCCGAAGGGGTTGAAGAAGAAAATCAAACAAGACTTTTAGAAAAATTGGGGTGTGACATTGTCCAGGGATTCCTTTTTGGCCGCCCCATGCCTGAGCAACATTTTTTACGATTGTTTGACCAGAACCCTGCGGTTGGGCAATGATCAGGACAAAATTTTCCGAAGCATATTTTTCAGATCTTTTTTTGTAAAAGGCTTTTGAAGAAAGTGGACACCATCGTCCAATACACCGTGGGAAGAAAAAACATCTGTCGTATACCCTGATACATAAAGGCATCTGATACAGGGATGATTACTGACCAGCTTGTTGGCAAGTTCGAGACCGTTCATTTCGGGCATGATGACATCCGTCATAAGCAACTGGATTTCCCCCGGGTGCTCAGCTGCAATGCTTAGCGCTTCATTGGGAGAATCCGTAGCCAAAACCGTGTACCCCATCTGTTCCAATGTCTCACGCCCCAGGTTAAGAAGCGTTTTCTCATCCTCCACAAGAAGAATGGTTTCATGTCCTTTAAATGTCGCCTTCGTATCAGTGTCGTGTACGGCTGAAGGTATCGCGTCCCGCCACTCAGGCAGATGAACCTTGAATACAGTTCCTTTGCCGGGCTCACTATACACATGGATGCTGCCGTTGTTCTGCTTGACGATACCATAGACAGTGGAGAGCCCTAGACCGGACCCCTTTGTATCTTCTTTGGTTGTAAAAAAAGGCTCAAAAATATTGTCAAGCATGGATGGTTCCATGCCGCAGCCATTGTCGCTGAGTGAAAGCGTGACATAGTCCCCCGCAACAGCACCGGAATGTTGCCGGCAATACGTTTCATCCATAGAAATCCGGCCGGTTGCAATGCAAATTTGACCGATACCAGCGATGGCATCCCTGGCATTAATACATAGGTTCACCAATATTTGATCCAGTTGGGTTGGATCTATATTCACCATCCCGATATCGTCACCCGGCAAAAATTTTAAATCAATATCCTCCCTGAGCAGGCGTTTAAGCATATTCATCATATCATGAATTTTTTTATTTAAATCCAAAATTTTAGGTGAAACCGTTTGCTGGCTGGCGAACGTAAGAAGCTGCCCGGTCAGGTCAGTTGAGCGGTTGGCAGCAGAACTGATGGCAATCAGCCTTTCATAATTCGGGTCCTTGGGCGTCACCGTTTGCAGCATCATGTCTGAATAACCAAGAATGATGCTGAGCATGTTATTAAAATCATGGGCAACGCCCCCGGCAAGCCGGCCTACGGACTCAAGTTTCTGGGAATGAATCAATTGCGCTTCTAGTTTTTTCCTTTCCTCCTCGGCTTTTTTTTGCTGGGAAATATCCAGGGCCATTCCTTCGATATATTCAAGTTTGCCGTTATCATCCCAGACAGGCCTGGAGTACAATGCCAGCCAGACAGTTCCTCCGTCTATGGTTCGAAATTCGGTGTGAAAATCTGTTACCGCTTTTTGTGTTCTTATCTGCCGGCTAAATTCTTCTCTGCGCTCAGGAACCACATAAAGCTGTTCTCCGATATTTGAGATGGACCGGATTAAGGCTTGGGGGGATTTGTAGCCAAGCATTCGCGCCATTGCAGGATTGACATCAAGGAACTGTCCGTCCGGGGTAGACTGGAATATACCCTCCACCGCATTTTCAAAAATAGTTCGATATTTTTTTTCTGCATTTTGAATTTCTACAATCTGCATGTTAAGCGCATCGCGCATATCCCCAAGAATGCCGATCAGGGGTTGAAACTCACGATATGGAATTTCGTGTTCGGGCATAATATCTTTTCCCAATGCATACGCATTGGATAAGGCGTTAAGGCGCCGAAAAAGATTTCCAAGAACAGCTTTAAAAAACAAACCCGTTACCAAGGTCAAAGAAAAAACAATTATGATAAGTATGCCAAGAACGGAAAAAAGTATCTTATGATTACGGTGGATCAACCCTTGTGTGGTAAAAGCCATATTAATATGCCCCACAAGCCAGTCGTCATGAAAAATTTTACCTGATTTACGGATAACCGGTGCACTTCGATTTCGGGAATAATTAAAAAACAAGGTGTTCAGATCATCCCGGATCTCAAGAGATTCAAACAGTTCATTATCGGCATATGCCTGGGCAATTTTTTGTATATTTTCATGGTCAATATTCCATAAAGGAATTTCAAGGACATCATCTATTGATGAAATAAAATAATCCGCTTTTTCCTCTAATTGCCGATATTCACTCTTTGACACGGCAACGTAGAAAATACCGGCAATGACCAATGTAACCACAGTCACCGTCAAGGTTAAAAGCAGTGTCAGGGTTCCGGCAAGGGAGCGTTGTTTCAACGAACTTTTTAAAACAGCGGGCTGACTGGTTTTATCCGGCATACGTTTTTGCCCCTTTTTTTAGTTCAAACACTAAGCCTCCATGAGTTGTTCCGGGTAACGCGACATCAGATCATTCAGCGTAGACAAGGCCTCTGAAAAATCAAAACTCTCAATCTGCTGCTTTAAGGGGGATAGATCATCCCTGTTAATGATGGTCACCAGGGTTGGGTATGCTTTTTCCCAGAGTTTATAAGCCCTCATGTCGTTTTGCTCTAAAAATTCAACAAGTTGGGAGACCATTGATTTAAGCTGAAGCGGATCAACGACATCCGATTCAATGGCAGGAGTCTTGTTTATCCTTTGAATCTCCTCACAAACGGCGGTTATCTCTTGCTTTAAAGCATCTATGAATTTATTGAGTTCCCGCCCTCCTGCCCCATTGCGCACAAGTTTTTCATATGATGCGGCCACCTTTTGCAATTCATGCATCCCAAGCGTGCCTGCCGATCCTTTCAATGAATGGGCCATACGCCGCACTGAATCCATATCCTTATCCTTTAATGCGGTTTGAATACGTACCGGCACATCAGCCTGCTGCACCAAAAAGTTCTCCAACATTTTTTGATAAATTTCTATTTTTTTGACATATTTTAAGCCGGTTTTTTGATCAATGTGACTGTGGACACCATCGTTCTTGCCCAAGTTTGATTTCTTTAGCGCATCATCGCCATAAAAGTGATCCTTAATTTCATCACGGCCGGGAATCCACCGGGCCAAAACGGCATGCAATTGCTCAGGCTCAAAGGGTTTTGCAACAAAGCCGTTCATGCCGGCCTCCAGACAGCGTTTGCGGTCTTCTTCAAATGCATTGGCGGTTAATGCCACAATGGGAACACGTGTCCCATTGAGCATTTCTCTTATTTTCCGGGAGGCTTCCAGGCCGTCCATGACCGGCATTTGCATGTCCATCAGAATCAGGTCGTATTGATTGGTATCCACTTTCCTGCAGGCCACACGGCCGTTGAGAGCGGTATCCACTGACAATCCAAATCGTTCAAGAATGTTTTTGGCCACCTCCTGGTTGATTTCATTGTCTTCCACCAGGAGAACACGGGCATTGTCCCGCAATTTTGTCAGCGCCTCACAAATTTCTGCCTTGATGTCTTTGGCATCGCCACGTTTCAATACCGCAGTAAACCAAAAGGTGCTGCCCTTTCCAAGTTCGCTGTCAACGCCGGTATCTCCGCCCATCATGCGCGCCAATTGCCTGGAGATGGCCAACCCCAGTCCCGTACCACCATGTTTACGGGTTGTTAGGGAATCTGCCTGTACAAATGAATCAAATACGAAAACTTTTTGTTCATCACTGATACCAATCCCGGTATCTTGAACCTCAAAACGTAACTTAACGTCATGGGCCCGCTTTTGGGAAACAACCGTATTCAAAATAATCCGCCCCTTTTCGGTAAACTTCACTGCATTGCCAAGATAGTTGACCAGTATCTGTCGAAGTCGCAAGGGATCGCCGATGACGGGCAGCGTATCCAGTTCAGGATCATTATTTACAATTAACTCAAGTCCTTTATGGAAAATCGGGTCCTGTATCATACTGCAGACATTATCAATGATGGCGGACGTTAAAAAAGTGGTCTCTTCCAATATTAAAGCCTCCTCTTCAATTTTTGACAAATCAAGTATGTCATTAATGATCCCCAGCAGATGTTTACCGGAGCGGATGATCTTGGAGACCATCTCTTGTGGCTCCTCATCCTTGATATGCCTGCTGATCAGATGGGCAAACCCGATAATGGCATTCATCGGAGTCCTGATTTCATGACTCATGTTGGCAAGAAACGTACTCTTGGCCCGATTGGCGGTTTCGGCCTGGAGTTTGGCGGACTCAAGCTCCACGGTTCTATTTTTCACCAGTTCTTCAAGATGCAGGCGATGATTGATCAGCTCACGTTCGATCTGTTTTTTATCGGTGATATCCTCTTTAATCGCCACAAAATGGGTCACCGTACCATCTTTATCACGCAAGGGGGTAATGACCGCAGATTCAAAATATTTCTCACCGTTTTTACGTAAATTTATAAATTCGCCGCTCCATGATTTTCCTTTCATCAGGGCATCCCACAACTGTACATAGGTTTCTTTAGGGGTTTGACCTGAATGAAGAATACGCGGGGTTTTTCCAATCACATCATCTCTGGAATATCCGGTCATTTCCGTAAACCGCTGATTGACGTAATCGATCGTGCTGTCCCGGTCGGTGATGACAACGGCATTGGCACTTTGTTCCACGGCCAGGGAAAGTTTACGCAGACGTTCTTCATTCCGGGTCCTTGCCGTAATGTCGTGGGCAATTCCCAAAACACCGATGGATTCATTCTTATCATTTTTCAAGGGGGTTTTGATGGTTTCCAAAAGCTCCCTATGGCCATCAGACGGAAATGTTACCCACTCTTCGTTCATGGTGGCTATCCCGGTCTGCATGGCGGTTTTGTCCATTTGCCTGAAAGCGTCTGCGAGCTCTTTATCAAAAAAGTCATAGTCGGTTTTGCCCACAATCGTCTTGGCTTTTTCCCCGATCATTGCTTCAAAGCGCTGGTTGCAAAAAAGAAATACCCCGTCATTGTCTTTAAGCCATACAAGGTCCGGAATGGTTTCCAAAAGGGTTTTGAATTGCCGCCGCTGCTCTTCAAGCAAGAAGGCGATCTGCTTTTTCTCCGTAATATCCCTGGCAATTTTTGATGCCGCCCAAACAGACCCATCTTTATCATATATCGGGGAAATGGTAACGGATACATCAATGACCGCACCGTCTTTGCGCAGCCGCCGGGTTTCAAAGTGCTCAATATTATTCCCTTGTTTTATTTTTTCAAGAATTTTTTGTTCCTGGCTCCATAAATCGTGGGGAAACAATTTTTTGATGGGCCGTCCAATAATTTCATCTGCTTTATATCCGAAAATTTTCTCCGCGCCTTGATTCCAGCTGAGGACTGTGCCGTATACGGTTTTGGAAATGATGGCATCATCTGAGGAATTGACGATGCCTTCAAACTCCTTTAACCGGCTTTCCATTTGTTTGCGTTCCGTGATGTCCGTCCAGGCGCTATGAATGAATGTCTTATCTTCAAAACGTATGGGTGTCAATGTCACTTCGGCAAAGACATGGGTGCCGTCCTTTTTAAGATACTCCCATTCAAAACGATGACTTCCCTTTGTAAAGGCAATTTCATGAACCGCTTTCACTCTTTCTTTGGATAATTCTCCATCCGACTGATATTTGGGTGAGATATCTTCGGGGGTGAGCCCGCGCAGCGCCCCGGGCTCGTCATACCCTAAAAACTCCAGCGCTGCCTGGTTGGCATCAATATACTGTTCGTTTTCCATCAGAAACACCGGAGATCGGGATTCACTGAAAATCTTGCGAAGCCGGACTTCGCTTTGCCGTAAATCGTATTCCGCCTTTTTATGCCCGGATATGTCGATTCCGACACCGTCCCAAACAATGCATCCATCGGCTTCCGTGATCGGATGGGCATTGAACTGCATCCATAAACGCTGGCCGTTGTCCAGATCAAACTTAAATTCTTCCGTGAGTGTGGACAGATTTTCGGCGCTATGTGCCATGACGGTGCTAAAAAGGACTTTAGAATTGTTATCCATGCGCGACAGAACCAATGAAGGGTTCCTGATGATCTGCTCGGGTGAACAATTAAACAGCTTTTGCGCCCCCTGACTGATGTAGGAAAATTTCCTTGTCCCATCGGGAAATAAGGTAAAACGAAAAACAAATCCGCCAGGTATATTATTACCCAAGGATTCAAAACGCTGATCTGCAATTCTTTGTGTCTGCTCAATCTCCATTCCCTGGATTTTTTTTCGCTGATACAAATTTTGAAACAAGACAAAGCAGACAACAGCAATCCCAACAAAATCCGTAAAGCCTAAATCAAGAGACAGCACAATCAACAAACAGATAAAAAATAAAATATATTTAAGCATGTTAACGCTACCCTTATGATGGATAAAAAGTTATTTTTTACCCTGGGGGTGCTATTCCTTATAATGGGCCGCAATGCCCTGAAAATCATCCACCCGCCGGTTAAACGCATCAACGATATCCGGATCAAAGTGCGTTCCATTGCCGTCATTAATAATGTTTATAGTGACATCCATGGGGTAGGCAGATTTATAAACCCGATGGCTGATCAGCGCATCAAACACGTCGGCCAGTGCCATCAGTCTTGCTGCCAGCGGAATATTGTTTGACGCCAGCCCTTTGGGGTAACCGCTGCCGTCCCACTTTTCATGGTGATAACCGGCAATATCCATGGCCACATAGAGAAAATCTACAGCCTTCTTATCGTCTTCATTGCCGATGGCCCGCCGAATGGCGTCAGCACCTATCTGGGCATGGCTTTTCATAATTTCCCACTCTTCGGGAGTATGTTTGCCCGGCTTATACAGAACATGGTCCGGAATACCCACTTTACCAATATCGTGAAGTGGTGCGGCCTTTGTATAAATCGCAATGGTCTGTTGAGTGAGAACGTCGGTATATTGGGATTGATTAGCCAGTTCTTCAGCTAAAATTTGTAAATAATTCTGTGTACGCAGGATGTGATTGCCCGTCTCGTCATCCCGGGCTTCAGCCAGACTGGCCAAGGCCCGCATGCTGATGTCCTGGACTATTTGATACTGGCGGATTCCCCGTTGAATTTCCGCTTCAAGCCAGTTGTTTTGGTTACGCAGTATGTCCCGGGCCGCCTTGATTTCAAGCTGCCCTTTGACCCGGGCCAGCAAAATAGGCGCGCGAACCGGTTTAGATATATAGTCCCTGGCACCAAGCTCAAACCCTTTGGTCTCGTCTTCGCACGAGTCCAGTGCCGTTATAAAAATGACGGGAATCTCACTTGTTTCAGGGTTACTTTTCAGATGTTTTATTACCTCATACCCGTCCATTCCCGGCATCATGATGTCAAGCAGAATAAGGTCCGGCAATGGAGCAGCACAGGCTGCGGTAAGGGTTTTAGGTCCTGAATTTGCAACACGAACCTGATAATAAGGCATCAGCAGTTCGCCCAAAATTGCTAAATTATCCGGCGTGTCATCCACAATGAGTATTGTTTCTTTTTCCATTGCATTTTTTATCATTTCAGATTCTTTTCCTCTTTCACCCAAAGCATCAATGCAAATTTTTTTTACCTGTATATTAATCTATTTATAAAAATCTTTTGCGGTCTGGGTTGCCAGTCCATCCAGAAGTTCAAATAAGTCCAGGCTAACCTTCCCATATTGCTTGAAAAGATCATGGGCATCATCAACTTTCCCATCCTTGAGAGGTACGCAAATCCCCGATCTTATCCGAAGCACTCCCGGCATCTTTAACCGCCTGATCGGTGATCTGTCTGGTTTTACCCGTATTTTCTGCAATTTCACTGATTGAAGCCGTCATCTCCTCGGTGGCTGCCGCTATATGATTGGCGTTGACTGTAACCTGTCCCACCTCAGCCGCCACAGTGTTCATATTTGAACTCATCTTCTCTGCGGCGCTGGAAACCTTATTGGCCTGGTTAAAGACTTTGCCGGCATTGGTCGTCATCAAAGCAGAAACACCGGACAGTTCATTGGAGACCAGACCCAAACGTTGGTTCCTGTCATTGACATCCCAGATCAGTTTGTCCAACTTTTCGATAAAGGTCTTAAATTCACGGCTAAGCTGTCCGATTTCATACCGGGAAACAGCCGTGAGCCGCTTGGTCAAATTCCCTTCTCCCTGGGCAATATCCTTCATGCCCTCAGCAATAGTTTTAATGGATGCCACAACACTTTTGTTTATCAAAAAAACCAAGCCGAAAATAAAAAGTAAAAAAATGCCAAACAGCAGGCTGAACATGGTGAAAATCAATTTTTCCTGGGCATGGACATTGGCCAGGGTGACTTTATCCTTCACCCCAAGAATATACACCCCCGGACTTTGATCCGCCACCCGAGGCTTGTTTTTCATGCCTTTGGCCACGTCTAAATCTTTGGCATCCATAAAATAGATAAACTCGACGTCATGGGGTTCCAATGTGCGCTTAATGGAATTCAAGCCCCCTCAAAATTGACGAGACCAAGGAATTTATTTCCGTCCAGAATGGGGAACAGCCCCTTATGACAGACAGAGCAGTATCTGGATTCAATAGGGGCTACGGCTTTGCTGGTCCTGAATTCACTTTTTGGCTCCTCATTTAAACAATTTTATATTGTCAGGCTTTTTTCCCTTTATCTCCGGCGTTTGATATTTTGTATCTATACCGGTTTACTACAAACCCCGCTGCGGCCGATGTCAGGGGCTTATGAATTTTTTGTCCACTTGAAATTCGGTTTTAAGGCATTAGGCATGCCGACAAAAAAACGGGCTGATAGAGCAATATGCATGAAATTCCAGTGTTCAGTTAGAGATGGACATGTATTTATCGACACGAAAAGCCGAACCAGCTTAGAACGATTCTCATCTAAAACAAGCACTTATATTATAAGCACCTTCGCTAATTTTGAAAGTTAATATATCCTATACGAAAACAGAAAAGGTTTCAACACTCGGATATATTCAAAACACCATTTAAATTTAAAAAACAACGGATTTGAAATATGTCTTTATTGACTAACAACAGCATCTTGTTTTATGAAACAAATTATATATTCGTAACATTTCCCATAAAAACAAAACCGCAATGCTTATTCACCGTTTTATTTTATTAAAGGAGAAAAAAATGAAATCCAGACAATGTTTATCCGTATTAGTTGCCGTCCTCATGGTTCTATTTTGTGCCATTACGGTGCAAGCCGGTGGCAAAGGGGAATTGATGATGGCCACCACCACCTCCACAGACAACACAGGTTTGCTTGATTATCTGATTCCTTTTTTTGAACAGGATACCGGAATCGCCCTGAAGTGGACTGCCACGGGAACAGGCAAAGCCCTGAAACTTGGCCAGAACTGTGATGTGGATGTGCTACTGGTCCACGCCCCCCCGGCAGAAAAAACATATATAGCAAATGATTTCGGCAAAGACCGGCGTGAAATAATGTATAATGATTTTGTGATCATCGGTCCGAAATCAGATCCGGCCGGTATAAAAGGCAAAGATATTTCCCAGGCCCTGTCAACCATCAAGGCAAATAAAGCCTTTTTCATGAGCCGGGGAGATGATTCCGGCACCAACAAAAAAGAGAAACTGCTCTGGAAAAATGCAGGCATTGCATTGCCGGACAAGGAAGGATGGTACGTCCAGACCGGTCAGGGCATGCTGGCCACCATCAATGTTACCCAGGAAAAAAACGGCTACACCATGACCGACCGCGGCACCTATATTAAATACCAGGATCAGCAGGGCGGGGATGCCCCCTTGACCGTGCTGGTGGAAGGGGACGACATCCTTTTGAACCAGTACTCGGTGTTGACCTTGAATCCAAAGAACTGCCCTGATGCCAAGTATGACCTGGCTTTAAAATTTTCCGACTGGATGGCATCCGACGCAGCCCAGAGTAAGATCGCCGAATTCCGGCTTCTGGGCAAAAAACTGTTTATCCCCAATGCTAAATAGCCGGCACCGGCCACCCTGCTTTTGCAAAGGTCATTATGGCATTTCTGATTGAAGGGTTTCTTAGGGCTATGGAACTGCTGCTCAGTGGAGACACCTCCACCTGGTCGGCAGTTTCAGCCACAGTCAAGGCATCGACCGGATCCATGCTGGTCAGTCTTTTAACGGGACTGCCTTGCGGGTTTATTCTGGGATACTTTGATTTCCGGTTCAAACGCCCCATAAGAACGCTTTTGGACACACTTTTGGCCCTGCCTACGGTCTGCGTGGGATTGATTGTCTATGCGTTTATCTCTTCCAAAGGTCCTTTGGGCGATATGAACCTTTTATTTACCCTGACCGGCATTGCCGTGGGCCAGACCATCCTGGCCTTTCCGGTGGTGACGGCCATCACGGCCTCCATCATTGAAAATATTGATCCGGCCCTGAAGCTGACCCTGGTTTCCCTGGGTGCAGGAAAAAAAAATATCATTTTGACCTGCCTGTGGGAGGTTAGGTTTGGTATCCTTGCCGCCGCTGTTACGGCATACGGCCGTATCCTTACCGAGGTGGGCATCTCCATGATTGTGGGCGGTAATATAAAATATCACACCCGGACCATGACCACGGCCATTGCCCTGGAAACCAACAAAGGCATGTTTGCCGACGGTATTGCGTTGGGAATTGTTTTGATGGCCATCGCATTTGCTGTAAACCTAAGCCTTTCTTTCCTGCGGAAAAGGTAGAATGGTATGACCCAACCGACACATTTATATACCCTTTGCCGCATCAGCCACTACTACGGCAGCAAAAAGGTTCTGGACATTGACGAATTCAGCATCCCGGCCGGCACTATATTAGGCCTGTCCGGGCCCAACGGCAGCGGCAAAAGCACGCTTTTAAAGCTGCTGGCATTTGCCATAGCCCCCAGCCATGGCGAAATTCGTTTCAACGGACGCAGGGAATACCCCATGTCCGCCAGGGTGCGATCCAAAGTCACCCTGATGACCCAGACTCCCTATCTGCTCAAACGCTCGGTCCTGGATAATGTTGTTTACGGCCTTAAAATTCGGAAAGACACCAAAAAGTTAAAACAGCGAGCGGGCCGGGCACTGGCCGCGGTCGGTCTGGACTTTGATACGTTTCACAACAGGGCCTGGCACCAGTTGTCCGGCGGCGAAGCCCAGCGGGTGGCCCTGGCGGCCAGACTGATTCTTGAGCCCCGGGCACTGCTGTTAGACGAACCAGTGGCCAGTGTGGACGCGGAAAGCGCCCTGCTCATTCGCCAAGCCTCTTTGGCGGCCCGGGACAAATGGGGTTGTACCCTGATCATTGTCAGCCATGATCTGGCCTGGCTCAATGCCGTCAGCGACACGCGGGTCTCCATGGAAAAAGGCCGGATCTTTTCTCCCAAGGAGGAGATCGTACTTCCCCCACCCTACCAGGCAGTGCAGTCCGGCAGCACCGTCAACTGGGT
>Ga0193965_1000375_pt1 | contig 14633 bp, 14 predicted proteins | sample FB_8_MG_FD_140330 | JGI IMG/M metagenome (GOLD analysis project Ga0193965, IMG submission 140330) | Microbial mat bacterial communities from the Broadkill River, Lewes, Delaware, United States - FB_8_MG | ecosystem: Environmental > Aquatic > Freshwater > River > Microbial mats | place: USA... | reverse complement strand
TCATAGTTGTAAGATTCTTCCGGATCAAGACCTGGGTTACTTTGAGTAGAACCCCAAGTACTCACATCACCAGCGTAGAGTTGATTAACAGTTGGAGCACGGAATCCTGTTGAAAAATTTGTAAAAAGTGTAGCACTCTGTGCAAGCTGATAGTTTGAACCAATTCTGTAAGAGTATACTTTAAAATCATTTTTAAAGTTATTATCACTTGAGTCTGTATAATCAAGTTTAATTAAATCGTATCTGAGGTTACCTGTAAAGCTGAGATCTTTTGTAAGTGCATATTTATACTCTCCATACAGTGCATATACATTCTCATCAGTTGTATCATTACTTTTAACATCGCCTACTTTAAAGAAGTCAGGTTGCACCCCTCCTGTTGGACCATAAGTAACAAGCGCTTGATTTGCTCTATATGTAACTTTATTTTTATACTCATTAGCTCTTAGATCTAAACCTATAAGTGCAGCAGAGTTTCCAAAAGAGTTTCTATATTCAGATTTTATCCCTTTTTGCACCTGCTCATAATGGTTGTCATAAACGTAATCATCATCTCCAAATGAATCTTGCGCTACTCCACTACCATCTTTAGTTTGCGGAGCTGAAATATACTCTGTTGTATCTGTGTATATATAAGAGTTTACTAAAAGATTTCCACCATGGTCAAAATCTTTTGAGTACGTTATAAAAGCTTTAAAAAGATCAACATCAAAGAGTCTTGTATAATCACGACTCTCTTGGACGCCATTGTAGATACTTTTTGGATTTGTCTCTGCTTCACTCTCACCACCTACAGTACCGTGAGAATCTTTTTCTCTTTGTGAGTACTCTAAACCAAAGTTTATATCAGAGCTGTCATCAATATAATATTGGAGTTTTCCATTAATATAGTTTGTCTCATAATCAGATTTTTCATGATAACCATCACCTTTTCTTTGGCTTGCTTGAAGATGAAAGCTGAGGTCTTCATTTGCATAACCACTTCTAGCTAAAAGTTTTTGATAGCCATAGCTTCCTGCTTCATAAGCTCCAAAGTTATGATTATACTTTGCACCACGTTTTGTTGTGATTATTACAGCTCCAGATAGTGCATCATCACCAAAAAGATAAGATGCTCCACCTTTAATTACTTTAATACTTTCAATATTATCAAGATCAATATTTACTCGACCAGTTCTCTCAAATACAGGTACACCGTCAATCACTATTGCAACACCTGGTTTTTCACCCATATACATTTGGTTTTCTACACCTCTGAGGTGAATTTTAATTGAATCGCCTGTCGTTGCTTCTGTTGTTAAGCCTGGAATTGATCGTAGTATTTGTTGCACATTTTGAACATGTGAATCATCTACCACTTCTCCAGATACACTAGCAGTATTTGACACTTCAGTCTTTTTAGATTCAAATTTATCATCAATAGTTGATGATTCTACCTGTATAGTTCCAATATCTTGAGCACTAAGATTTATAGCTAATGCTGCTATTGTTGAAAGTATTATATGTTTATTCAAGCTGACTCCAATTCATATTTAAATTTAAACTGAATTCTATATTTTAATTGTTAATTTTGTGTTAGGTTTAACTAGCTAAGAGGAAAATAGGGTCTATAAAGATAAATTTTTTTCAAATAAAATTGGATATACTTGAGTTAAACTTTAAGGCGGTTATTTGTAATGGCAAAATTAATAATTATAGAAGATAACACTATGTTATGTAATGTCTTTAGCCAATTGCTAGATAAACATACCAATTTTGATTATAAAATTGCGAAAAACTATAAGCAGGCAAAAGCACTTTTACAGAAAAATCGTTATGAATTTGCTATAGCAGATATAAATATTAGCGATGTTCATAATAGGGAGATTATTCCCCTTCTAAATAAGTATAATATAGCTCCAATAGTATTTACAGATAGCTTTGATGAAGATTTTATAGAAGCTTTTGAGAGCGCTCATATAGTTGATTATTTTCTAAAGGAAGGGTATGAAAATATACTTTCAATTATAGAGAAACTTAAACAATTACAAGCCAATAAAAATAAAACTGTTTTAGTGGTTCATAGTTACTCATTATATGCAACTTATTTAAAACAAAATTTTGTTCTTCATCATTTTAAAGTTTTAACAGCTTCAAATGCTCAAGAAGCTTTAGAAAAATTGCAAAATCATCCAGAGGTAGAACTAGTTGTAACTGATTATAATATACCAGTAATGGATGGTTTAGAATTTGTAAAAGCTGTTCGTAAAACAAAACCTAAAAAAGATTTAAAGATTATTGTCACAACGGTAGAAAGTCATTCTTTTATTATTAGTCGTTTTCTAAAAGAGGGTGCAAATGATTACATTACAAAACCTTTTTCACGAGATGAATTCTATACTCGAGTATATCAAAATATAGAATCAGTTAGTTAATTTGAAGATATTTCAGTCAGTTGTAATGAAGAGGAATCTAAAACGATTTACATTGTGTAATGTAGAAAAATTCAATATTGGAAACAAACGTTCAAAACCATTTGTAGATGTAATCAACAGTTGTATTTAATATAATAAAGGTGCTTTTACAGCTCCCCTATCATTTTAATGAGCTCTTCAGGTCTGTTTGAGTTTTTAATAGCATTCTCTTTAGTGATTCTTTTTTTCATAAGAAGATCAATAAGTTGTTGTGTCTGAGTAGTCATGTGTGTTTCTTGTTGATTTAACTGCATTTGAGAATATATTTGGTGAACTTTATCTTCTCTAATCTGATTTTGAACAGCAGGATTTGTTATTAGTATCTCTTGAGTTGCAACTTTTCCTTTTCCAATCCTAGGGATAAGTGTTTGAGAGATTACAGCTACAAGTGATGTTGCAAGTTGCGCTCTGACTTGAGCTTGCTCTTCCCCATCAAATACATCGATAATACGGTTAATAGTCCCAGGTGCAGAGTTTGTATGTAGAGTCCCAAAAACTAAGTGACCTGTTTCAGCGGCAGTAAGTGCAGCCCCGATAGTCTCGGCATCTCTCATCTCCCCAATTAGAATAACATCAGGATCTTGTCTTAGTGCAAACTTCAGTGCTGTTGCGAACGATTTGGTATTTGTTCCAACATCACGTTGTGAAAATAATGAATTAATATTTTTATGCACAAACTCAACCGGGTCTTCAATAGTAATAATATGGCGTCTTTCATTCATATTAATTTCATGAAGCATAGATGCAAGGGTAGTTGATTTACCACTTCCGGTTGGCCCAGTAACCAAGATTAGACCTTTTTCTTTTTTAACAAGTTCTTTAAAAATAGGAGGGTTTCCATACTCCTCAAGGGTAGGGATATCAATTGGAATCATACGAAATGCACATGCAATTCCATGAATGGTTCTATAGTAGTTTGCACGAAAACGACCAATCCCTTTTAACTCAAACGAGAAATCAAGTTCATGATTCTCTTCAAATTCTTTCTTTTGCTTGTCTTCAATAAGTGTATATGCCATCTCTTCTACATCTTTTGCAGTTAAGACAGGTAAATTTAAAGGGCGAAGCTCTTTATCAATTCTAATTTGAGGTTCACTCCCAACAACTAGGTGCAAATCTGAAGACTCGAAAGCTAAAACACTTTTGAGCAGTTTTTTGATCTCAATGGTCTTACTAACCTGAGTCTCTGTTTTTGTTGCATCATTCATAAAAATACCCCTTTATATTTATCTTCATTATAACCTACGAGAAGCTCTTTATTAAATTCTATTACAGGTCTTTTAATAAGAAGATTCTCTTTACACAACCACTCTTTTTGTCCCTCTGGAGAAAGGTTCATCTCCTTTAGTTTTAAAGTTCTATATGTTGTACTTCTTGCGTTAAACAAAGTTTTTATATCTGTGTTTTTTAGCCATTGTGATATTGTTTCGCATCCAACAGGATCTGTTTTAAAGTCGTGTAACTCATATTCAAGTTTATTCTTTTTAAAAAAAGAGATAGCTTTCTTAACACTGTCACAGTTTTTTATCCCATAAATTTTTATCATTTTTACTCGATGATTTTAGGTACTATGAAGAAATGATCTGCGCTGTTTGGAGCATTTTTAAGAATCTCATCATTTACATTTTCGCTTGATACGGGAGTATCTTCTCTAAGTGGTGTAGCCATGTCAGTCATTGCAAATTTATCATCAACGCCATCAGTGTTTAATTCACTGAGGTTATCTACAAAACTTACTATCTCTGATAGTTGCTCTATAATCTCTTCTCTTTTATTATCTGAAATTTTTAAAAAAGATAATTTTTCTAATTTTACGAGCAGTGCTTCATCAACTTGCATAAAGGGATCCTATAAATTTAAATTTAGATTATTTTATCATATGTTTGATGAAACTTTAACAAAGTTCAGGGTATTATTTTAAACTTTTTGAAATTATAAAGAATAAAAGGAAAAATTTTTGAGTTTAAAAAATGATATAAACATGGTTAAAGAGGAGCTAAACTCCGAAGAAAAGTTTTTTGAAAAAGCGGTTGTGACAGAAAAATTTATTAAAAAATATAAAAATGTTATGATAGGTGCAGTAGCTCTTATAGTTATTGGTGTAGGGGCAAATATAGCGTATGAAGCTAACAAAAACGCAACATTAAGAGAAGCAAATCAAGTTTTACTTAGCTTAAATGCAAACCCTACAAATACTGCTGATATGCAAAAGCTACAATCTTTGAGTCCAGCACTTTATGATGTATGGAGTTACTCACAAGCATTAAGTAACAAAGATGTTGAAGCACTGAAAAAATTACAAAATTCAAAAACTATATTGGTCAGTGATTTAGCGTCTTATGAAGTGGCACAAAGTTTAAATAATGTAGATGCTTTAGAAAGCTATACATCAAAGCAGGGTGCTATATATAAAGACTTGGCACAAATTCAAGCTGCGATTTTACTTTTGAATGAAGGTAAAATTGAATTAGCACATCAAAAATTATCTACAATTAGTCAAGAATCATCTTTATTTAAAGTTGCTACTGCACTACAACACTACGGAGTAAAATAATATTTTGAAAAAAATTGTATTTGTATTTAGTATAGTTTTATTGACATTTTTTACAGCTTGTAGCAATAAAGAGGTATATGAACCTAAACTCATAAAAGGTGAGTGGGAAAAATATGGGGATAAAGAGTTCATGATAGTTGGACTTGGTTCACAAGCAGCTCTTCTTGAAGATAAAAAGGTTTTAACTAAAGATGGCGTCATAGATGTAAAAGTTGCACAAAAAAATAGACTAGTGTCTCAAAGTGATGGCTGGATTATTACAACAAAAATCGATGGGACTTTAAATCTTTTAAATATAGAAGATAAAGAGAAAAAAATTACTTTTGATCTTAAAAAAACAATAGCTAGCGTAAGTGTTAAAGAGAATATTTTAGCAGTTTTATTTGCTGATAGTGAGATGGCGCTCTATGATCTTTATACTCAAGAGGTTTTACTTAAAGAACAGGGTGGAAAGTCACTTGCAGTAGATGCAAGAATCGCACCCCCTTATTTTATGGACTCTTTAGTGCTTTTCCCCACTTTAGATGGGAAAGTGGTTATTATTAATAGTGAATTAAAGAAGAAATTAAGAACGATAATTGTCTCAACAGAAGATAATTTTAATAATGTAATATATTTAAATGTTATTGACAACAAAATCATCGCAGCAACTGGAACAAAAATATTATCTATTTCTGAAAAAGAGATTCGTGTAAAATATGAAATTAGAAATATTTTATATGATGATAAAAACCTATATATAGCAACTAAACAAGGAGAGATTATCTCTCTGACCCCATCGCTTCAAGTAAATGCAAAAGAGAAGTTTCCTTTTGCGCATTTTGTAAGTATGATCTCTTTAGACGATACATTATATGTACTTGAGAAAGAGGGATATATAATTGCAATGGATAAGAAACTTTCAGATTATTCAGTATATGAAGTTGATGTTGAAGATGGGTATATTTTTATAGATGATAAGACTTTTTATATAGCTGATGAGTATATATCAGTAGAGTAGCTTCTTGTGTCTAATGAGCTTGAAGCATTTTTAGAGTACATCAGTGTCACAAAGGCACTGAGTGCTCAAAGTGTGAGTGCTTATAAAAGTGATTTAGAGAGTATAGAACAAGAGCTTAATAAACCACTTATAAAACTAGAATCTCAATCTTTACTTAGCTTTCTTTCGAAATATGAAAACAAAAGAACCCTTAATCGTAAACTCTCTGCAGTAAATGCTTTCTTTGACTTCTGCTATAAAAACCAATTTAACGATACACAAAATAAACTAAAATTTGCAAAAATTCCAAAACTGCTTCCAAAGTTTTTAAGTTATGAGAAGATAAAACAATCAATGGAACTTATTGATACAACTACATGGATAGGTTTAAGAGATTATGCACTGATTTTATTTTTATATGCAACTGGAGCTAGAATCAGTGAATGTTTGTCTCTTTCACGTGATGATATAGATGGAGAGTGGTTACATATTCGTCATGCTAAAGGGGAAAAAGAGAGAATAGTTCCAATTGCTAAAGTGGCCATTGACGCCATTAGAAGATATTTAGAAGCTTTAGAGTTTGAGAATGATTTTATCTGGTTAAATTACAAAGGGGATAGACTTAGTAGAATTTCAGCTTATAAGATAACTCAAAAATATCTTGGTGTTTCCCCTCATGTATTGCGTCACTCTTATGCTACATCTCTCATAACTGGTGGTGCGGATCTTAGAGTGGTGCAGGAGCTTTTAGGACATTCATCTCTTTTAACTACCCAAATCTATACGCATATTCAAAAACAAAATCTTAAAGAGACAGTAGATGTTTTTCACCCTATGAAGTAACATTTAAAAATCTTATAAATAAGATAAATATTGGTTTTAGAAAGATTTAATATAATAATATATATAATGATTTGTTATCAAAAAACATTATACGGGGTATTGAAATGAATAAAAATATTGTAATTACAGGACTTATAACTTTAGCCTTAAGCGTAACAGCATTAAGTGCAAAAGAGTTTGAATTAAGAGCGAATATGTTGAAGTTAAACTCTGAATTAAATGAGATTCAAAGAGGTTTTATTAATGGAGATATTGTACAAATCAATACTGCACTAGACACTTTTGCAAAAGATGCTAATGAGCTTTTAAGTCATAAAGAGACGATGATGAAAAAACTTCCAGAGGATATGAAAAACAAAAAGCATAAAGTAAATCACTCTCTTGATGCAGCAAGAAAAATACAGTTTAATGTGCAAAACATTAGAGAAGCTTTAGCTAATAAAGAGGGTCTTTCTGTGAAAAAATCACGTGCAGTCGCACAAGAAGCATATTTAAATATAGTTGGTGCATGTTTTAAATGTCACAATCTAGTGCGTGATAAAAAACGTCTTGCAAGTAAATAGTTATAAGCCTTTTGGCTTATAAACAATTCCTTAACACTTTTATAGTAACATTCATCTTATGAATGAGATACACAATCCTATTTTTTCAAAACCATTTTTAAAGTCACTCTTTTTTACCCAAAACAAATGGCATCAGCATGGGGTTTTTGTCCACACTTTACGTGTGACTTACTATTGTCTAAAAGGTGGAGACTATAGATTTTTTGCAACTGGTTTGCTTCATGATATCGGCAAACCTTTTAGTGCATTTGTAAAAGATGAAGAGGACAAAGAATTTAATGAATATAGTTTTACAGATCATGAAGAAAAGAGCTATCAAATCATTAAAAACTGGCCTTTTATTAGTGAATATACTAAAAAACTGGTTCGATATCATTATTTAATTAGAGATATTAAAAAAAGTAAATATGAAGACCTTAGCAGATATGCTGTGAAAAAGCCTATTTGGGACTCCTTGGAACCATCTTTACAAGAAGACTTGAGGCAATTTTTAATCTATGATGATTTAGGTAAAGGGAAAAAACGAAGATGATATTAAAAAAAATTGTCCCTTTTCTTATTGTTGCTACAATTGTTCTTATAATTGTTACTCTTTTTTTATCTTTAGCTTCAAAACAAAATATGATAGTTATTAAAGAAGGTAATATAGAGAGAATCCCTCTTGCAATGGAACTTAATAAACATCAAGACAGTGATTGTGGAATGGTTATTGAAGATTTAGAGTATGCTTCTCAAGTGGTTGCAAAAGATGGAAAAACATGGTTTTTTCATGATCATGGTGGATTTGTACACTGGCTTGCAGATAAAGATTTTCAAGACGATGTGGTTATTTGGGTGATGAGTAAAGATTCTAAAAAATGGATAGATGGGAAAAATGCTTATTATTCTTTAAATGACATTACACCTATGGGTTATGGTTTTGGCGCTTATGAGTTTAATAAAAACGGACTTGTAAGTTATGATGTGATGCGACTTAAAATGCTTAGAGGCGAGACGATGAATAACCCTTTAATAAAAAAACAACTCTTAGGTAAATAATGGAAACTGTTAATATTGTAACGATCATAAGCATAGCTTTTTTAGGATCATTCGGGCACTGCATAGGGATGTGTGGAGGGATAGTAGTAGCGTATTCTACGATAAAAATTGACCCAAAAAGTTCTAAAATATCACAAAGTGGCGCACACCTTCTTTACTCCTTTGGAAGAGTCTTAACGTATACTATACTTGGTGCAATGTTTGGAGCACTAGGTGGGGTTGCAACTTTTAGTAATTATGCAAATGGCGGACTTTTGATATTTGCTGGTATTGTAATGATTTTAGCAGGACTTTCACTTATGGGGAAGATTAAATTTTTAACTATTATAGAACACTCTTTTTCATCTTCATCCATGTATAAAACTGCTTTTAAATCAGTTCTTAACTCAAAATCGAATCTAAGCTTTTTTGTTTTAGGGATGCTTAATGGTTTGCTTCCTTGTGGATTTGTATACTTTTTTGCTATCACTGCAGCAAGTACAGCTGATCCCTTTTATGGGGCATTAGTTATGGCTATTTTTGGTTTAAGTACAATTCCAGCTATGTTTGGACTTGGTTTTTTGTCTTCTCTTGCGTCAGCTACTAGTTTTAGAAATATGATGATGAGTCTTTCATCAATTGCAGTTATTTTATATGGAGCTTATACTATTTACAATGGATATGATTATATAAGTAATCCTGAAAAAACTTTGACAGATTGTCATAATTAAGTTTACAAGATTTAAAAGAGGAATTTGATAAATTTGTAGACTAAGAGTATAATACAGCATATTTTGTTAGTAGTTTTGGTATTATAAGCGATAAATAGTATTTCTCTTTAGATTAAAAAAATTTGATTTAAAAAGTGTGAAAAGATAGTGTCGTGAGTTCAGCTAATCTCTTCTTAAAATATAAAAATATAAAGGTAAAATAAGTGAAAAGTTCGATAATTGATAGTATAAAATCTCTTCCTCCACTCTCTAAAACAATTATAGATATTAATAAGGTTTATGCAGACGAAAATTCTTCTATAAATGATTTAGCTAAAGCGATAGAACCAGATCCAATGATCGTAGCAAATCTTTTAAAAGCGGCAAACTCACCACTCTATGGCTTTAAAGAGATAAGAAATGCTGGTCATGCTGTAAGTATGTTTGGTATGAGTATGACCCGTAGTATAGCTCTTGGTAACTCTGTTAGAAAACTATTAAATGTAGATATGCAACCCTATGGAATAACAAGTGAAAAATTTGCTGAGGTTTCTTCAAAACAAGCAACTTTAATGCTAACTTGGTACAAACAAATCGATAAAGAAAAAGCTGATAAACTTTACCTTGCAGCTTTTTTACAAGAGACAGGAAAAATTTTAATTGCTAGTGATATTATTCAAGAGGATGAGGTTACAAGTTTTAGTTCAGAGATTGAGATGTCAAATAATATTCCTCAAGTTGAGAGAATGTATGTGGATGTTTCAAGTGCAGATGTTACAGCTGAGGTATTTACACACTGGGGTTTTGATAGTGATTTTATTGAGATGATTAAATACTCAGACAATCCTGCCGCTGCTCCTGATGAAATCAAAGAGTATTCAATCGCTTTAAATATTGTTAAAACTGTTTTACCAATTAACAACCCATTTTCAGAACAAGCGATTAATTTCGGACTAAAAAAAGCTTCAGATGCCGGGTATGATGTGCAAGTTTTAGAAGATGCTATTAATAATATGATAAAAAACTATTAAGCGATACTTGATGAAAAAAACAGTAACAGTCATAGATACTTTTGGATTTTTTTTCCGAAGTTTTTATGCTCTCCCGCAACATTTAAAAAACAAAGATGGCTTTCCAACAGGACTTTTAACAGGTTTTACAAATTTTATTTCTACGCTTCAAAAAGATCACGATAGCGATTACATTATATTTGCAATAGACTCCAAGGGTCCTACCTTTAGAAATGAGATAGATCCAAACTATAAGGCAAATCGTTCAGCTCCTCCACCAGAGCTATCACAGCAACTTCCAGTTGCAATAGAGTGGATAGATAAGATGGGTTATAAGACACTTGGAAAAGTTGGTTTTGAAGCTGATGATATGATAGCTACAGTGGTACGTCATGCAAGAGAAAAAGGGTATGATGTGCGTGTTGTCTCACACGATAAAGACCTTTACCAACTCATAGATGATAATCATACAGTAATTGTTGACGCCATTAAACGCAAAAGTGTTAATGAAGCAGCATGTATAGAAAAATTTGGAGTCACACCAAAGCAGTTTATAGATTATCAATCAATTTTAGGTGATAGTGCAGATAATGTCCCAGGTGTAAAGGGGATAGGAAAAGTTGGAGCTGAGAAACTTTTAAAAGAGTTTGGAACACTAGATAATATCTATGCAAACCTTGGTGTTATTAAGGGTGCGAACCAGAAAAAACTTATGGAGTGCAAAGAGCAGGCTTATATGTCTAGAGAGCTTGTAACACTTCGTGATGATGTCTTTGACGCCATTGATTTTGAAGAATATAAAATGGATATAGAAAATCCATTTTTAAACATCTATGATGAGTTAGTAAAGTATGAACAAAATGCAATTTTAAGAGTGCTTCATGCTAAAAATATGGTGAGTGATGATACAAAACACAAAGCGGCTGTAAAAGCAGAGCCTCAGGCTTATGAGGCAAAAAAACTAGCTTTTAAAACTACACTTATTACAGATGCAAAAACCTTAGATGATATTTTAAACACTTTAGAAGAGGACACCTTTGTAGCTTTTGATACAGAGACAACAGGGCTTGATTATGAGATAGATAAGCTTGTTGGCTTTAGTTTTTGTATGAATGAGGAGGAAGCTTATTATGTTCCTTTTGCTCACTTTTATCTAGGTGTGCCTGATCAGATAGATGAAGCAGATGCTAAAAAAGCTATAAGAAAAATCTTCAACTCTCGTGTCATTGGTCATAACATTAAGTTTGATCTGCATTTTGTAACAAGATTTTTAGAAGATGATACCTTGCAGATATATGCAGATAGCATGATACTTGGCTGGCTTATCAATCCAGAATCGGCATTAGCTCTTGATAAGCTCTCAGAGAAGCTTTTAGATCATACCATGGTAGCTTTTAAAGATACAGTCAAAAAAGGGGAGACTTTTGCAGGAGTGGAGCTAGAAGATGCTTGTAAATATGCAGCAGAAGATGCTCTTATAACTATGAAACTTTTTAACCTTTTCTTGCAAAAACTCTCGCTTCAAGATGCAGAGCATCTAATAAAAGAAGCCATAGAAGTAGAGTTTCCTTTTATAAATACACTCTTGCATATGGAAAAAGAGGGTATTAAAGTTGACAGTGAATTTTTAGAAGAGTTCCTCGTTGAGGTTAAACAAACACTATCAGAATTAACTTCTAGTATCTATGAATTAGCCGGATCAGAGTTTAACATAAATTCAACAAAACAGCTTGGAGTTGTTCTTTTTGAAACACTAGAACTCCCTGTAGGTAAAAAAACAAAAACAGGCTACTCAACTGATGAGAAAGTTTTAAACTCTTTAGTAGATAAACACGAGATTATTCCTAAACTTTTAGAATACCGCGAAGTGTATAAACTTTTTTCAACTTATATAGAGCCACTTTTAAAGTTAAGTAAAGAGCATGAAGATAGTAGAATTCACACCTCTTTTGTTCAAACTGGTACGGCAACAGGTAGACTGAGCTCTAAAAACCCTAATCTTCAAAATATCCCAGCACGTACAAAACTTGGTTTGAAAATTCGTGAGGCATTTGTAGCCCCTGAGGGAAAAAAACTTATAGGGATTGACTACTCACAGATTGAACTACGTTTACTAGCACACTTTTCAGAAGATGCAGTTTTAGTAGATGCTTTTAAACATGACAAAGATATCCACAGACAAACTGCAGTTGCTCTGTTTGGTGAAGAGGATGCTGATGCTAAAAGGGGGATTGCAAAAACTGTAAACTTTGGCCTTTTATATGGGATGGGACAGAAAAAACTCTCAGATACTTTAGGAATAACCACAAAAGAGGCTAAAGAGATTATAGAGAAATATTTTGAATCTTTCCCTACTGTTAAAACATACTTTCGCTCTATTGTAGATCGCTCAAAAGAGTATGGGTATATTGAGACACTTATTAAACGTCGTCGCTATTTTGATTATGAAAACGCAACACCAATGTTTAAAGCGGCTTATGAGAGAGAGTCTGTAAACTCTGTTTTTCAAGGAAGTGCATCTGATTTGATTAAACTCTCTATGAATAAAATTGACACTCTTATAAGAGAAGAGAACTTAGATGCAAAAATGCTTCTTCAGATTCATGATGAACTCATCTTTGAGGTTGAAGCATCGCAGGCTGAAGTTTTAGGGGAGAGATTTCAGAGTATTATGGAAAACATAATGGAGTTAAACATCCCACTTAAAACAAGTATAAATATAGGTTCACATTGGGGTGAGTTAAAGTAAGTATTTTACTTTTTTTTACTCGCTTTATATATAAAACTAAACACCTCTGCCACAGCTCGATAAAGGGCTTCAGGCACCTCTTTATCAAGTTCTACTTTTGAGAGAAGCTCTATGAGGTCTTCATCTTTTTGGATTGGTAGATTATGTAACTCTGCAATTTTGATAATATTCTCAGCTACTTTTCCTTCACCTTTTGCCACCATACGAGGAGCGTTTTCTTTTGATGTATCATAGCGAAGAGCTGCAGCTTTTTGCTTTTTATTTTCACTCATGCTTTTATCTCAAATCCAATTTTTAAGTTATCATCTACAATTGTATAAGGGGATGCTTTTGGTTTTTGTTTTGGTTCAAATATTCGTATCTCTCTAGGAGTAATATTTGTCTCAATAAGTGCTGAGCGAAGTGAGGCAATATTTTCTTTTATAATACTTTTAAACTCTTCATGAGCAGAATAGATGTGAAGGTTAAGTTGATTTTTTTCAAATAAGGTCATTTTGATGTTAAGCTCACCATATTCTTTGAGTTTTAAATCAATATCACAGTAAAATTTATCATCCTCTGATTTTCTCATCTGTATATTGCCATCCTCTAACATATCCCATGAAAAGGGAAGATAGAGTGACGATGCATTTGAAAGGTGTGAGATAAGCTGATAATGGTCTATTTGGAGTGAGAGTTTGTCAAGCTGTTTTGATATCTCATTTTGGTTCGGATGCTGTAAGGTTTTTATCTCCTCGGCAGTTTGCAATACTACAGCTTTTAAATCTTTAGAAAGTATCTCTTGCACATTTTGTGTAGAGGCTAATTTTTGAGGAGTATTTAGATATTCGAGTTTATTTAAAAGAAGGGTTGTTTCTTGTTTAAAGATAGGATCAGCTTTTTGTATGGCACTTTTGATGGTATCACTAAGTTTGCCTATCTCTTGTGGTATATTTTTAGCTACGAATTGCTCTAGTGATGCTTTTGGTGTGAGGGCTGACTGCTCTATGGTTTTAAGTGCCGCAAAAATTTTCTCTAGGGCTCCCAAAATCCCTTTTGAATCAGCACTAAAACTTTTTTGCATCTGAATTGCTATCTGCTCTAGTGGCTCTTTTATAGCGCTGAGTTTAAAATTCTCAGCACTTAAAGTTTTTAAATCTATAAGCTCTTTAGCAGAGCTTTGCGGTGTTATAACTTTTGGATCAAGAAGATGTTGCAATTTATCAAGAGCTTTTTGAATTACAGGGGAGTGGATTGTATCTGCACTTTTTATTTGAGTTTGGAGTTTCTCTACTATTGTTTGTACCTCTGAGGCTATCTGTTTGAGTAAAGTAGTTGGAAGTTCTTTTAAGGTTGATGGCGTCACATTTGTTAAAGCTTTGTTTTGCAAAAGCTCCTGTATCTGTTTTGGAATCTCTTTTTGTACAGCTATATTACTAGATTTTAACTCTTTTAAAAGTGATTCCAAAGTGCTTTTTAACTCTACTAAAGGGTTCTTTACATCTTTGAGTTTAGACTCTAAAAATACTCCAGAATTTTCAAGCTTTTGTTTGAGTTCAGTGTTTTTCAAATCTTTTACATCTGTTAGAAGGTTTGTTAATACTTTTTCTATAGCTAAAGGAGTTCTATTCTGGCTAGTAGTTTCTTTCCTTACTATCTCTTTATGATTTTGTAGTGTTTCAATCTTTTGTGATGAAAGTGGAGTTTTCTCTTGAGCTATTTGCTCTTTAGGTTGTGGTGAAGTAAAGACTTTTTGTTCTAGAAAATTTTGAAGTT
>Ga0193965_1000373_pt1 | contig 14746 bp, 15 predicted proteins | sample FB_8_MG_FD_140330 | JGI IMG/M metagenome (GOLD analysis project Ga0193965, IMG submission 140330) | Microbial mat bacterial communities from the Broadkill River, Lewes, Delaware, United States - FB_8_MG | ecosystem: Environmental > Aquatic > Freshwater > River > Microbial mats | place: USA... | reverse complement strand
AAAAATAGTAATATTAATAATGAAACAAAATAATATACCAAATCATATTGCCATTATTATGGATGGAAATGGAAGATGGGCAAAAGAGAAAGGTTTTAAAAGAACAGCAGGTCACGAAGAGGGTGCAAAAACTGTAAGAGATATAACAACACATTGTAGTAATATTGGAATTAAGTATTTAACTCTTTATGCTTTTAGTACTGAAAATTGGACTAGACCAAAACTTGAAGTTGAATTTTTGATGAAACTACTTGAGAGATATTTTAAAACTGAACTCCCTATTTATATTAAAAATAATGTAAAATTTAAAGCTATTGGAGATTTATCAAAATTCTCTAAAAAACTTCAAAAAGTTATAAAAGATACTGAAGATAAAACAAGTAAATGTGATGGACTTACACAAATTTTGGCACTAAATTATGGAAGTCGTGATGAGATAACAAGAGCAGTACAAAAACTAACTAATCAAAAATTAGAGATAAGTGAAGAGAATATAAATAAAAATCTTGATACACAAGGTATAGATGATGTTGATTTACTTATACGAACAAGTGGAGAGGTTAGAGTATCAAATTTTTTATTATGGCAATTAGCTTATGCAGAGATGTTTTTTGTTAAAACATATTGGCCAGATTTTTCACCACAAGAGTTAGATAATATAATAGAAAGTTTTTCAAAAAGAGAGAGAAGGTTTGGTGGCATTTAGTGCTTAGTATAATTATATTTATTTTTGGAGCTATTATAGGTTCATTTTTAAATATGTTAATTTATAGATTACCTTTAGAATTATCTTTAATAGAGCCTAATCGTTCAGTTTGTCCAAATTGTAATAATAATATAAAGTGGTATGAAAATATACCTATATTATCATATATATTTTTAAAAGGAAAATGCTCAAGTTGTAATATAAAAATATCTTTATTTTACCCTATTGTTGAGATAATTACAGCAATTATAACTTTTCTTATATATTTAAAATATGGTTTAAATTATGACTTTTTTATATTCTCATTACTTTTTTATATTTTAATAGTATTATCTTTTATAGATTTTAGATATAAAGCAGTACCAGATTATTTACTTATTTTATCATTAATAGTTGTAGCTTTTACAACAAATTTTCATTTTGATATAGCTTTAATGTTTGCGGGTGGATTTGTATTATTAGAACTATTTTTGACATATTATATCCAAAATATAAAATCAAAAATCACAAAAGATGATAGTTTAAAAGAGCAAAGAGCTATGGGTGAGGGGGATATCCCTATTATTGCTATAATTGGTGGAGTATTGGGTATAAAACTAGCTTTAATAGCTATATTTTTAAGTGCAATATTTGCTATGTTACCAGCACTGTTTAATATCTATATTAAAAAAGATATAGAAACACCTTTTATTCCATATCTTACTTTAGCTTTATTTGTAGTTTTAATATATGGTGATTTTTTAACTAGTATACTAAATGGAGTAGTTAATATATGAAACTATTACAAAAGTATATATTAAAAAATTATTCACAAGTTTTTTTCCCTATATTTCTTACACTGTTTGCAATTACATCTATTGTATTTCTTGTAAAAATCGCATCATTAACATCTGTGATACAGATAGATTTTTTAGAGCTATTATTATTATATTCATTTACAGTACCTACTATTTTATACTACACTTTACCTATAACTATTTTTATCTCTTTGAGTTTAACATTATCTAAACTTTCAAGCGAATATGAATTAATAGTTATTACAAGCTTTGGTTTAAATCCTATTAAAGTAGTTAAACTTATTTTACCAAATATATTATTATCTACTATTTTACTTTTAACTATATCTTTAGGACTTATGCCAAAAGCTGAATATTTAAAAGATATATTTATAAATGAGAAAAAAAGAGATGCTCAATTTAATATAAAAGCTAGTGAGTATGGTCAAGAGTTTGCAGATTGGCTTATATATGTTGAAAAAGAGGATAAAGGGATATATGAAAATATAGTTTTATATCAAAAATCTATAGATAAAGATACTTTTATAACTGCAAAAAAAGCAAGAATGGAAAATGAAGAGTTATCACTTAGTCTTATTTTAGAAGAGGGGAAAGTTATTAATATAAATGAAGATATAAATCAAATAGATTTTAAGATGATGACAATTAATAATACTATAAAAGATATATCAAATATTAATACTTTAACAGATTTGTGGAAATATTGGAGTGATTTATCTCAAAAATCAAGAGAAGCAGACCTGTCATCATCTATTTTAAATTCTCTTTTACCATTATTATCAATATTTTTTATATTATATATAGGTTATTTCAATCCAAGATATCAAAAAGACCATAGTGTTTCAATTTCTCTTTTTTTAGCAGTTATTTTTATGATATTAAACAATAAATTATCAAAATCTATAGGAATTAATTCAGTTGTAATTATCTCATCTATTTGGTTAGTTATTAGCTATATTTTTTATAAATATAAAACAAAGATATATTATTAATATGAAACAACAAAAACAATATAAAATAAAATTAATTATTAGCTATGATGGAAGTGATTATTTTGGTTCTCAAATACAACCTGATAAAATTACTATTCAATCAGAACTAGAAAATGCTTTTAAAAAAATAAATATAGATACAAATTGTGAGTTTAGTGGAAGAACAGATAGAGGAGTTCATGCATTTAGACAAACTATATCTTGTAATATTCCAACATATTGGAATAATCTAATAAAATTAAAAGAGGTATTAAATAAGCTTTTAAACTCATCAATTTATGTAAGATATATCTCAAAAGTAGATAAAAATTTTCATGCAAGATTTAGTGCAAAAAAAAGAGAATATAGATATCTATTGTCATCTAAAAAAACTACACCTTTTAATGATAAATATTTAGTATATTATAAGAATATAGATGTAGATAAAATTAATGAAACTATAAAATATTTTATAGGAGTTCATAACTTTGAATATTTTTGTAAAACTGGAAGTGAACCAATATCAACTATAAGAGAGATTTATAATATACGATTTTATAAATATAAAGATATTTATGTTTTGAATTTTATAGCAAACTCCTATTTAAGAAGTCAAATAAGAATGATGGTTGATTTTATTATAAAAGTTTCACAAGGTAAATTGAATATTACTCAATTAAAAGAGCAATTATCAAATAAGAAGCTCCATTCGTGGACACTAGCCCCATCGAATGGATTATATCTTAGTAAGATTTATTATTAAGTCTATAGCCTTTGAGGCATCTCATCTTTAAATGCTATAGATTCTGCATTTTTAAGAACTTCTAATGCACCATCATTTATAAATTCATTAGCTAACTCTGACCCTAGATTATCACATTTAGATATATCTGAAGTAGCTATTTTTGTTATGATATTTGTTCCATTTGGATATCCTATCATAACTCTTAATTTTACTTTATTATTTTCTTCTATTGTGGTATTACAAGCAACTGGTGCAGAACACCCAGCTCCTATTTTACTAATAAAATCTCTTTCAACTTTAGTACATATAAAACTATTTTTATCATTTAGTTTTGATGATATTTCTCTTACTTTATCATTGTTTGCAACTATTTGAATACCTAAAGATGCTTGTCCCATAGGTGGTATCATCATATCTAAAGAGAGTTTTTCTACAAATGGTATATCTTTTAATAGATTTAATCTATCAAGACCAATATATGCTAAAATAATAGCATCATATTGTCCCTCTTTTAATTTTCTAAGTCTTGTATTTACATTTCCCCTTAAGTCTTTTACCTTTAAGTCAGGTCTTTTATTTAAAAGTTGCATTCTTCTTCTAAGACTTGTAGTTCCTACTACTGCACCTTTAGGTAACTCATCTAAGTTTTTATAAGTGTGAGATAATAATACATCACTTTGCTCTGCTCTTTTTGATATAGCAACTAATTCTAATCCATCTGGCATATATGTAGGTACATCTTTTAAACTATGAACTGCTAAATGAGCATTTCCTGCTAGCATCTCATCTTCTAACTCTTTTGTAAAGTGACCTTTTCCACCAATTAAAGCAAGTGGTTTATCTAAAACTTTATCCCCATTACTTACTATTTTATTAAGTTCAACTTTAATATCTGGGTATAGTTCTTCAATTTGGTTCTTTACATAGTTTGCTTGCCAAAGTGCTAAATCACTAGCTCTTGTTGCTATTATTAGTTTTTCCATAGTTTTAAATATCCTATTTTAAATATTTTTTATATTTATTTCTCATTGTATCTATATCACCATCAAAAAACATTGTTGGAGTTCCTTGAACTAGTGCTTCACTTGCTAGTTGTAAACTATATTTTACTTCATCTTCTAAATGTTTATTATTGATATCTTTCATAGTTATATTTGTACCAAATTTTTTATTAAAGATTTTTAATACTTTCGCATCATCTTTTTCTTTGTATGGATGAAAATCTTTTTCAAAATCTGCTGTATATACTTTGTAATCAATATTTTTTACACCCTCTTTTTTAGCTAACTCTACCGCTTTTACAAGTAGTCTAGCAGTTGGGTGCATATCTAAAGGCATAGGTATATAATAAAGAGCTAAATTTTTTGAATTATCTTGAATATCTTTTATTATTTCAGGTACTACATCTATACAAATAGGACATAAAGGGTCACTAAATATAGTTACTTTATGTTTTGCATTTTTATTACCAGCTATTAAAAATTTATCATCATAATATTTAAAAGATAGTTTTGGATACATCATTTTTTTAAATGGTAAACCATTTTTTAGATGTTGTAACTCTGGTGTAATCATAAAACCATCTGAAAATACAATATCTTTAATCTCTTGTGTTTTTCCATTTACATCTATAGATATATCAAATACATATCCATACCAGTTATTGTGTTTTAACTCTTTTTTAAAATATAAATCAATACTATTTAGTTTTAAATTAGGGTTTCTTTCTATTCTTCTTTTTTCCCATTTTAAAACTTTATTCTCAATTGAAGTACTATTACTAATTTTATCTGCAACTAAACTACTACTTAGTAGTGCTGTTATCGTCAATGATTTCAACATCAATGATTTCATTATTTTTTCCCCCTTTGTATGTTGTATTATTTAAATTTGGTTGACTTGCATCAAAACTTGTAGAGTAACCATTTGTTTTTGTAGGTGTTTTAAAACTAAAAATTTTAGAAAAAATCATAGTTAAAAAACCAAATTGCAAAAGTAACCCTATTATATCTGTAAAGAAACCAGGTACAATCATAAGTAAAGCACCTATCCCTTTACCTACATTGGTTTTAATAAACTCTTCTTGAGATATTTCCCCCATACTAGCTTCTTTTATACTATCAAGAAGTGAAAAGTGAAAATTTTTAAGTATAAGTATACCTATAAATGCTGAGATAATAACCTCTAGAAATGTATTTAAACCACCTATCATACCAGCTATCTCTGCTGATATCATAACTTCTAAAAATAGATATAATATAAAATAAACCAACTTTTAAACCTTTTTTAAACTGTACCTTGCTCAAATTGAGCTCTCATTCTATCTTTCTCTTTTTTTCTTTGCTCTTTTAAAGCTTCACCTGCTCTATATTTAGATATTGAGAACTTTAATTGAACTAAAAATGAAGCAGCTATAAATATAGAACTATAAGTACCCACTATTACACCTATTAATAGCGTAAAACTAAATCCATTTATAATCTCTCCACCAAATATATATAAAGTTAATACAACTAAAAAAGTTGTAAGTGAAGTAAGAGTTGTTCTACTTAGTGTTTGAGATACAGATTCATTTACAACTAAATCTAATTCATTCTCTTTTGATGTATTTACACCCTCTCTAATTCTATCAAATACAATAATAGTATCATTTAAAGAATAACCAAGAATAGTTAGTATAGCAGCTAAAATATCAAGATTTACATCAATATTAAAAAGTACAATAGCACCAAGAGCTATACTAATATCGTGAATTAATGCTAATATAGAAGCAACTGCAAATCTCCATTCAAATCTAAAAGAAACATAAATTAAAATAACAATTAAAGCTAATGTAAGTGCTGTAAGACCTTTTGTTTGTAAAGCATCTCCAACTTTTGGACCAACCATATCAACTCTTCTTATCTCATATTCACCAGTTGGTTTTAGAATCTCTCTCGTTTCATCCCCTATATCTTTACCTAAACTTGTACTAGATGTTGGAATTTTGATAATTATTTCATTATCAGAACCAAATTTAGTAACAGATGCTTTTTCAAACTTTTCATCTGTTTTTAAAATATCTCTAATATCTTTTATTGGTGCTTGAGTTGTATATTGAACTTGTATTAAAGTTCCACCTGAAAAATCAATTCCAAGATTTAAACCTTTTGTAAATAAAAGTATAAAAGATGCAATTACTAAAATGGCAGAAAAACCTAAAAAAGGTAACCTTTTCCCCATAAAGTTGTATGTTTTATTTTTTTTAAACATCTCCATTACTTAACTCCAAACCATTTTTTTAAGTTATTGTCTTTTGTCATTTTTGGCATAATTGCTTCATACATACCATGTGTCCCTATAATAGCTGTTATCATAGATGCTATAATACCAATACTTATTGTGATTGCAAAACCTTTAATTGGTCCTGTTCCATAAGCATAAAGTATAATTGCTACTAAAATTGTAGTTATATTTGCATCTATAATAGCACTCATAGCATTTTTATAACCATTTTCAATAGCTTTTGGGATACTTGCACCTGATTTTAATAGTTCTCTTATTCTCTCACTAATAATAACATTTGCATCAACTGCCATACCAACGGTTAAAACAATACCAGCCATACCTGGAAGTGTAAGTGTAGCCCCAAACATAGCCATAACAGCAATAATAATAAATAAGTTTGTAATAAGTGCAATATTAGCAATAATTCCACCAACACCATAATATACAACCATAAATATTACAACAAGTAAAAAACCAAAACATAAAGCTAACATAGAGTTTCTAATGCTATCAGCACCCAAACTAGGTCCAACACTTCTTTTTTCAAGCATAATAACAGGAGCAGGTAGAGCACCACTTCTTAAAGCAATCGCTATATTTCCAGCTTCACTTACACTAAAGTTACCACTAATTTGACCACTTCCACCACCAATTCTTTCTCTTATAACTGGGTCTGAAAATACTTTTCCATCAAGAACAACAGCTAATCTTTTACCGATATTTTTTTCAGTAAAATCACCAAATAGTTTCCCACCAAAAGTACTAAGAGTAAAATTTATAATTGGTTGATTTGTTTGTTGATCAAATGCAACTTTTGCATCAACTACTTCAGAACCTGTTAAAATTGGTATCTGTTTTACTAAATATTTTATATTTTCATCTTTTGCATCTTCAAGTATAGTATCACCAAATATTTGTGCATCTTCTTTTGACATATTATATACTTGGTCTGCTTTTAATTCATCTACAGCCATAAGTTCAAGGTTTGCAGGTTTACTTATTAGCTCCCTTGCTCTTTGTTCCTCTTGTGCTGTTTTAATACCTGGAAGTTCAACTACGATATTAGTTTTCCCTTGTCTTGTAACAGATGGTTCTGCTAGTCCAAATTGGTCAAGTCTATTTCTTATTGTTTCAACTGCTTGTGAAACTGCCATATCTTTTACAACTGATTTTTCAATATCAGTTAAGTATATAACATAAACAAACTCTTCACTTTTATTAACTTTAAGTCCAGTTATTTCAGCTAACATATTATCTAATTTAAGTGCTTCATCTGGGTCTAAAAGTGAAAACGATAAATTATCTTTTTCTATTGTTAAGTCTTCTATTAATATATCTTCGTTATCTGCAAAATATTGTACTGTTGCAGCAAGTGATTTAATTTTTCCCTCTATAGCTTTTTGTGTTTCTACACCCAATAGCATATGTAAACCACCTTGTAAGTCTAAACCTAAAGATATTTTTTTACCACTATCGCTTTGAAGAAGAGATGGTATAGCAAAAACTATACCAAATGTTGTAACTAGCATAAAGATAACTAGTCTGTAGTTAAATATTTGCAAATTTTTTCCTTTTGACTAATCTTCCCATTTACTAGCTACATGAGTTTTTAAAACTCTTAAAACACTACCATCTGTAGTTTTTGTAGTTAAAAATTGCTCTTCAACTTTTGTTATCTCAACTAATAAACCACCATTTGTAACAATTTTATCACCTTTTTCTAAGCTATCTCTCATAGCTTGATGCTCTTTTTGTTGCTTTTGTTGTGGTCTAATAATTAGAAAGTAAAAAATCGCAAATAATACGATTAACGGTAGCATTGAACCTATTAAATCATTGTTCATAGTAAAATCCTTTTTTTAATAATATCTCAATATTTTATCTAAATATAACTTAATAATTGTATTAAATACCATCTATTCTTAATACTTTTGTTTTTCCAACCATTAGCTCAAGTGTCATAAAGAATCTTTTAAATACACTCTCTTGTCTATATTCAAGATTATGCTTTTTACAAATCTCTTTTATTATTGGTTGACTTTTTTGATAAAAAAAGTTTGTTCTATCTGGAAAAATATGGTGTTCAACTTGATAATTTAAAAAGCCATGTAAAAAATCTATCCAATCACTTCCTGTATTATAATTAACACTTCCCATTATCTGTCTTAAATAGTACTCCCCTTGAGTTTTATGTGGTGTTGAAAATTGATATATATCTTCAGCTGAATGGTTAGGGGTAATTACTAAAAACGAATGAAAGTTTGCATATATTTCAGACATAACCATAATAGAAAAAACAATTAAAGTAGCAGTTGTACCAAAAGGTAAAAAAAGTAATGGTAATAATATAAATTTTGTTAATCCAAACGGTAATATATAATTTTTCCATAACTCTAACCCATTTTTTTTAAAAGGGCTAAGCTCATATTTTCTTTTTGGTGGAAGTTTTTTTCTACTTCTCTCTTTGTTTTCTAATATTCTTAAAGTATTAGGGGCATAATATGTAAGTTTCCAAGTTAATGCAAAAACATAAACAAAAACATATCTAAAAAACATAGGTACTTTGGAATTGTGTAACCAAACCATATTTTTCTCTATATTATCAGGGTCATCAAGCTCACCTAAGTGGTAATGGTGCATAATATTATGTTCAAATATCCAAGCATCTGGTTTTATCCAATCTAACCAATCTATAAATCTTCTATTTCCTTGTGCAAAACCTTTTTTTGTATATTTATATGGTATATTTGGTACTTTATCATAAGCACCATGTAAAATAGGGTGTGCAATATCACTCCATCTAGTTACATTTCCAATCCCTATTAAAATACTTGATATTATCGATATAAATATAATAGCTATAGTATTTAATGAATTTAGATAAAAAACTATTATTAAAAGTAGTGTAAAACCACTAATAGTAAAAGCTCTTCCCCATCTTTCTAATTTTAGAAGATGTTCAAAATCCTCTTGTGTTGGGTCTCCAATATTATTCTTGATTTCATCAATATCTTTTTGTAGTTGTTCTTGGTCTATATCCCTATAGTTTGCATATTTAGACATTTGTCCCCTTTATTTTTTTTGATTTTTATATATAAACTTTTTAAACTCTTCACCTCTATGTTTATAAGATTTAAACTGGTCCAAAGATGCACAAGCTGGTGAAAGTAGGGCTATGAATCCCTTTTTTATAAATTTTTTATTTTTATATATTTTCTCTACAGCTTTTTTTAAAAAAATAGATTTTATAGCTTTTAGATTATATTTTTTTGAAAGTTTGATAATCTTATCACTATTTTTACCAATAGCATATATAGTAATATTATATTTTGTCATCTCTTTAAATAAAGGTTTTAAGTTTGCCCCTTTATCATCTCCACCTAAAATAATAAATATTTTTTCTTTTTTATAACCTTTTAATGCTTGAATAGTTGCATCTATATTTGTAGCTTTACTATCATCTATCCAAACTCTTTTTTTATTATCTAAAACTTTTTCTAATTTGTGTGGGTCTTGAATAAATTTATTTATTTTTTTATAATTTATTTTATTAAATAATATTTTATATGTAACTAATGCAAGAATACTATCTAGTAAAAATGGCTCTTTAAAATCTATTTTATCTATATCTATATTAAATGACTTTGCTAAATCTTTTGAGTTATTATAGTAATATGTTTTTGCTTTTGTTTTATAGTTTTTATATTTTTTAGGTAAAATCACTATATTTTCTTTAGTCATATTCCTTAAAGGTTTTAATTTTGCATTCTCATACTCTTCAAAAGTTCCGTGCCAACTACAATGGTCATCTGATATTGGTAAAAGTATATAAATATTAGGTTTTACATTATTTGTATAATGAAGAGTAAAAGATGATGTTTCTAATATTAAGTTTTTATTATTTTTTATATTAGCAAGTGGAGTTCCAACATTTCCACCCATAAAATATTTTTTATTTTTTAATAGATGATATAACATTTTTGTTGTTGTTGTTTTCCCATTTGTACCACTAATCCAAATTGTAAAATGACTTTTATTTAAAAATAAATCATAATCACTTATAATATTTTTACTATTTTTTACTAAATAATTATATGGTGGAATACCTGGACTTACAATTGTTTTTTCTAAACTATTTTTATTAAATAGTTTTTTATCTTTATCATCATAAAGCGATATTTTTGGATAAATTTCTTTTATAGCTTGAGCAGTTTTTCCTTTTCCTAATACTCTCATCTATTCAAATAACTCTGTGCTTAGATATCTTTGTGCATCATCACACAATATAGTAACTATTTTTTTATTTTTATTTTGTGGCATTTGTGCTATTTTCATAGCTGCAAATATATTTGCTCCGGAAGATATACCAACTAAAAGTCCCTCTTCTTTTGCTAGTTTTTTTGAAGTTTCTATAGCTTCTTCATTTTTTACTTTTATAATATCATTATAAAGTGTAGTATCTAAAATTGACGGTATAAATCCTGCGCCTATACCTTGTATTTTATGAGGATTTGCACTCTCTCCACTTAGTACAGCACTATCAAATGGCTCTACAGCTATAACTTCAATATTTGGTAACTCTTTTTTTAATATTTTAGCAGTACCTGTTAATGTTCCACCAGTTCCAACAGATACCACAAAGATATCTATATTATTATCCATATCTCTCAAAATCTCTTTTGCTGTTGTAGTTTCGTGTATTTGTGGATTATAAGGGTTTGAAAATTGGTCAAGTAATATAGCTTTACTATCATTTTTTATTATATCTTTAGCTTTTTGTATAGAACCACTCATACCTAAATTAGATGGAGTTAAAACAATATTTGCTCCAAAAATATTCATTAGTTTTCTTCTTTCAATACTCATAGATTCTGGCATAGTAAGAGTTAATTTAATACCCAAAGAGGCACATTGACTAGCTAGTGCTATACCTGTATTTCCACTTGTAGGTTCTACTATATGTGAGTCTTTATCAATAACACCATCTTTTAAAGCTTGATGTATCATATTCATACCAATTCTATCTTTTACAGAACCCGTTGGATTCATAAATTCACATTTTGCATATATATTACTATTTATATTATTTAATTGAACTATTGGCGTATTTCCAATTAACTCTTTTATATTCTTTGCTATTTTCATAATTATTATTTACTTTTTAAATTTGCATTTGTTTTTATATAAAATGTACCACTATCTTCATTTATAGATATAGTTCCTGTAATATTCCAATAACCTTTACTTTTAATCTCAAATTTTTGACTTGTTTGATTATTTTGAATAGATAATTTTATATCTTCTGTATGGTTAGTTGACCTTGTAACTAAAATATTAACATTTTTATTCTCTATTTTATTTCCATTTTTATCTTCAATCACAATAGTAAATATATTATCACCTACATTTAATATATTTTTTCTATCTTTTTTATTAATCATAGCTCTTTGTGATAAAAATACATCATTATAAGTTAATCCATCAATAGTTGTATTATTTATACCTATTTTTACATTATACTTATGATTAAAATCAATATTATTTTTAGATATAGTATTAAAATTATCATCAACATTTTGGTAGGTACTTAAAAATGCATTATCATCATCTTTTCCAACATCTGAACTCATAGTCATATATATAGTCCAATATATAAGAGCTAATCCAAATAAAAATTTAAGAATAAATAAAGTGTATATAAGCCATTTTGGCATAGGTTTCCACTCTTTATTTTCTTTCATCTTCTCTCTCTTTCTCTTTTTGTGCATTTATTTTTTTGTACTTTTTTTCTCTTAATATAATTACTGTATAAAGTACAATACCTATTACAACTAATGTGTACATAAATACTCTCCATATAGTACTAGCAGTTTTACCTTCACTTCCAATACTTGAAACTAGTTCTATATTTTGATTTGCTGCTAAACTATCTGCAATTTGAGCATAACCATTTAATGATGCTGCACTACATTTTGCAAATAAAGTATTTTTATCTTTTGAAGCTAATAGTGGTATTACATATCCACCTAAAATATCATCTTTATCTATAACATCTTTTAGGTCTGGAGATGTTAAAATACCTGTATATCTTTGTTCAACTGCCATTGTTAAAACAACAAAAGGTGCTTTTAAGTCCTTAATTAATAGAGCCTCTTTTTTTCTCATCTGTTCAACTCTAGATTTTCTATCATCTTCTATATCTATACCATTATCTGCTTTTATATCAACATAGATATTAACTCCTAGTTTAGACTTTACTTCATCACCTATCTCTTTGATTTTATCATAAGCCCTTTTATCTAGTAGTCCACTGTCGTATAATACATAATCAGATTTAGCATTTACTAAAGAGATTAGTACAAATGTTAATAATATCACTTTTTTACCAAACATCAAATACCTTTATTTTAAATTTATTTCAGATTATATCTAATTTAATATTGATATTTTCTTTTATTATTTTAAGTTTTTAAAGCTATCTGTTTTTTTATGATAATAAGAGATTGTACCATCTTCTATTTTATAGTACCATCCATGAAGGGAGAGTTTATTGAGTTTCATTTTTCTAACAACAGCAGGATAAGTTAAAAGATTTGCAAGTTGATATTTTATAGACTCTTTTTCTGTTTTTCTTAATACTTTAGCTCTTTTTTTATCGTTTAAAGAGTTAATATTTATATCTACTTTTGCATTTTTACCAAGTTCTAGCCATTTATTAACATGTATTAAATCATTTTCATCTTTAAGGTCTTGATACAAAGAAGCACAAGCCCCACAATGTGAATGTCCACATACTATAATATCTTCAACTTCTAGAACACTTACAGCATATTCAATAGCAGCACTTGAACCATGGAACTCTATATCATTTTTATAAGGTGGTACAAAATTACCTATATTTCTTAATACAAATAAATCCCCCGGTTTACTATCTACTATTAAATCAGGAACAACTCTACTATCACTACAGCATATAAATAATATTTTTGGTTTTTGACCATTTTCAACTAACTCATCAAATCTTTGTGCTAATTCAGGAAAATGGGTATTTCTAAACCTTTTATTTCCTTTTATTATATTATCTATATCCATATCTTCTTTTCCTTTATATAACTATTTTTGAGATAAAAATTTGTTGTATGAAGATATTCTTTTTGTTACTTTTTTTAAGTAATGTTTAGTTTCATCATAAGGTAAATCTTTTAAAAGTTTTTGATAAACTTCATCGCTAGACATACTATTTATTATTTTAGAGGCTTTTGATATATTTGTACTTCCTATAAAAGCTTTTGCTACATTTCCAGCTCCTGTATTATAAGCAGCTATTGTACAGTATATTTTGCTTTGAGGGTCTGTAATTTTTCTTAGGTAACGATAATATAATATATGTAAATAAGCAGAACCTATATTTATATTTTTATCAGAATCATATAAATAATCAGATGTTAATACTCTTTTTTTATTATAAAGATATTGGTATGCATCAATTCCAGCACTTCTAGGTACTATTTGCATAAGTCCAAATGCAGGTATATGAGACCTAGCCATTGGATTAAAAGAGCTTTCACTATGCATAATTGCATATACTAATGCAGGTGGAACTTTTTGTTTGTCTGCATTTGCCAAAACTGCATACTTAAACTTTTTAGCTTTTTTTACCATAGTATCTGATGGTAGTTTTACATTTGCTTTATAAATAAATTTATCTTTATATTTTTTTACAACAATTTTTTTATCATCAAGTTTATTTTTTAATCTTAACATCTCTTGTTTATTTATAATATCTGCTATAATTTTTTGATTTGATTTTACAACTTTTTTCTTTGGAAGTTTTAATTTTTCTTGAACTTTATTTTCTAAAATATCTTTTTTATAAGCTGTTTGAACATTATCTTTTGTTAAATTATTAAACATTTTTGATATTTTTTCTTTAGCTTCTTTTTCATTTTTTGCAATAACTTCAAAATTCATTTCAAGTTTTTCAAAGTCAATAGATTTTCTATTATTTAAATCAGGGGTATATTCTACCCATTTATGTTTTGTGCTAATAACTGGTCTTTTCTCTGGCCATTTTACTTTTAAATCTTTTTTAAAATCTTCAAAAGCTTCATCATAAGCTTTTTTGTAAGCTTCAAACTCTTTTTCAAAGTCTTCTTTATATTTATTATATTGATTATTTTGTTGTTGTTGATACTCCTGAAATGTTAAAGCAGGTGTATTTAAACCTATAAATATTAAACTAAACAATAAACCTTTTTTT
>Ga0193965_1000372_pt1 | contig 14747 bp, 19 predicted proteins | sample FB_8_MG_FD_140330 | JGI IMG/M metagenome (GOLD analysis project Ga0193965, IMG submission 140330) | Microbial mat bacterial communities from the Broadkill River, Lewes, Delaware, United States - FB_8_MG | ecosystem: Environmental > Aquatic > Freshwater > River > Microbial mats | place: USA... | reverse complement strand
TGTTTTTAATTTAAAAGTCACACACCCAAAACCATAAAAAACAAAGAGACAGCCACTTTTACCATGGAACCATATACAAATGAATAAACTTAATGAACAAGATTTGAACAATCTACTTCAGATGTTAATACTCCTGCTGTATAAATTTTAATATTTCCACTTTCTGTCACTGTTGCTTCTGCTTGTGTACCATCAGTTGCTGTTAGCGTAAAACTACCTTCAATTGATGCAGGAAGTTGCATAGAGTCTCTGTTTATACGTATTAGTTCACTCTCTACAAATATTGTCCCAATTTCTGGATCAGTATACTCTGTTTTGACATTTGTAAGTGCCATTTCTTCATCTGCTAAGTAGCCTTCAGCACTTAAGTTACTTATTCTATATATCTCATTTGTTGCAGTATTTCTTGCAACAGCATTTTTAACTTCAAAATTATCTGATTCAAAAAGTACTTGAGAATAAACTTGAGTATATCCATCAAGTTCTACTTCATAAGTTCCATTTGTAGCTCTGGAGTATGAAGCTTTATTTAGAGTCATTGGACCTTGACTATCTATAGTTTTGTGTGAGAGAATAGGTCCATAATCACTAGGTTTACCATGATCTACTACAGAAGCACTTCCATTGATACCAACCTGTAAATCTCCTGTAGGGTTAGTGAAGTTGTTAAATTCATAAGTTAAAGCAGTAGTTCCATCATCATGTTCTCCATGTTTACGTACAGAACCACTTACTAGTCCATATGTTGTACTATCTAAAGGATAAGATCTTTGAACAGATTCGGTACTTTGCATATCTGAAGTAATTGCAAGCTTATTTGGATTAGTTGACGCCATTAGTACACCTGAAATTGCACGACAGTCTCCCTCAAGTACAATATTTGATGCAAGCGTTTGTACAGTGGACTCGTTTAGAGTTGATTTTACTGTAGTACTTCCACCACCACCGCCACCACTACAATTACTAAGTACAAGTAAAAAACCCGCACCAATTAATGTGCCAAGCGTTAAAAGTTTATTTGTTGTAGAAGTTTTCATGACGAATCCTTTTTTGTTAAGATAAAACTAGTATACTCCTAGTAATATTAAAACTTATATAAATGATTGGAACTTTATGGTAAAGGATAGACGACTTTTTTTAACTGTTTCAGCAGCAATAGTAATCTCATTGAATACTCCTCTTTTTGGACAAATGCAAGCTTCACGAAAGAAAAATAAACTTGATAAAGGTTTATTTTTGCATGGAGTTGCTAGTGGAGATCCTTTACAGGATAAGGTGGTTATATGGACAAGAGTCACTTCTAAACTTAACCTTGACGCCATTGACATTTTGTATGAGGTTTCTAAAGAGAAAAGTTTTCAAACTCTTATACGTAGTGATTATGTGTCAGCTCTAAGAGAAAATGACTATACAGTTAAGATAGATTTACAAGAGCTTGAACCAGGCACAAAGTATTACTATAGATTTCGAACACGAGATAATTATTCACAAATTGGTCAGACAAAAACATTGGCTAGTAACCCAGAAAAAGTTACATTTGCAGTAGTATCTTGTGCTAATTATACCAACGGTTATTTCAATGTTTACAAAGATATAAGCTCTTTTAATAAGCTTGACGCCATTATACATTTAGGCGATTATATTTATGAATATGGTATGTTTGATAAAAACGATACACCTGCTTATGCTACAAAAAATGCAAAAAAGATAGGAAGAGAACTTCCTAAAAACAATTCTCAAGAGCTTTTCTCTTTGGAAGATTATAGATTGCGTTACGCTCTTTATAGAAGTGATGAAGATTTGCAAAATCTTCATGCAAAATATCCCTTTATATCTATCTGGGATGACCATGAAGTGGCAAATAATAGTTGTGCAAATGGTTCAGCTGAGTATCTTCAAAGAAAGTCTGACGCCATTCAAGCGTATTATGAATGGTTACCAATTCGTCCTCCATTTTTAGGGGAAAAAGAAAAAATATTTCGTGCATTTCATTTTGGAGACTTGCTTTCACTTTATATGCTAGATACCAGGCTTTATGCTCGAGATAAAATGCTTGAATACAGAGACTACTTTGATATGAAGGGTGAGTTTCAAACAAAAATATTTGAAAAAGATATATCAGATACCAAACGCCATCTCATTGGAGATACTCAGTTCCAATGGCTTGATAATGAGATGAAAAATTCCAAGGCTCATTGGCAATTGATTGCACAACAGGTAAAAGTAACTCCAAGCGAAGTACCTTTTGAGATTATTAAATTAACTACAATGTACCAAAATGCGAAAACAGCAAAAGAGAAAAAACTTATAAAAGATAAGATTATATTAGCTTTTAATGAAATAAGTCGAATTCAGGCTAGACATTCATTAAAAGATTCAAGACTTACACAAAGAGAACTCTCAAAGCTTCAAAACTATCTCCCATATAACCTTGATGCATGGGATGGGTATGTAAGTGAAAGAAAAAAACTATACGAACTTCTTAACAGCTATTCTAAGGCATCCTTGGTTTTATCTGGCGATACCCATTATGCCTGGTGTAATAAAATTATTGACACATTTCAAAAAACTTTAGGCTTTGAACTTGGTGTGACATCTGTAAGTTCGCCGGGACTAGAAGAGGATTATGATTTAAAAGAAAAAACTGTTTTAAAACAATTAGAGGATGCGATAGGTGTTTTTGATACGAACTCTCTTTATAATAATCAAACCGATCGAGGATACTTAATACTTGAAATTGAAAAATTACAAGCAAATGCCTTTTGGAGATATGTAGATAATATTGATTCTAGAGAGTATAAAGTTTTAAAACTTAGAAATAGAAGTATCAAAATAGCTTGGAAAAATGGTATTTATCGATATCAGATAAATTAGTTATACAGGTGTTTGGATAGATATTCGTTTTAATCTATTATTATTTTATAAGCTTAATTTAAAAGGGCAATGAGATTACAGATAGATTATGATAATATCACTAAAAATTATTGCTATAAAGAGAGAAAAGTATGACAAGTGGAAAAGTAGTAACCTTATATATGACTATGCCAGATATGATGCGTTCTGGCCATCGTATGAGAGTTGAAGACATCGAATGTGATGAAAACGGTATTATGGGTAGTCGAGACTACGAGAGCGATAATGAGCGCCCTATGGTGCTAGTTTCAAAAAAGAGTTATGACATTATAGAAGAAGCAGAGCTTGTTTTTGAAAGAGGTCTTTTGATGGAAGATATTTATGTAGATGTTGATCTGTATCATCTTAAAAAAGGTTCAGTTATAGAGATAGGTGAGATGCTTTTTGAAGTAACTGGACCATGTGAAGATTATCGTTATCTGTACGCATTTGCACCAGAACTTCCTGAGCTTATTCATGGTAAACGCGGTCTTTTTATCTCCCCTATAGAGTATGGTCGTATTGAAGTCGGTAGTGAAGTAAAAGTTATTCAAGAGGCTTAGTATGAGTAAGATAGGTATTGGAGTAGATTATAGTAATATTTGTAAAGATTACAATACAGTATATTTAGACAGAGATAACACAGACCCCGCAACTAAAAAGTGTATGAAGCAAGTGCTTTCGTGGACACAAGAGTTTTTGTCTGAGCTTTTAGAGAAATTTGATTTTAAATTACATAATTTAAATTCGAGTGTTGCAGTAAATTTAGAAGATGTTGCTTCAAAAAGATTTCTTTTTTACTCTTTAGAAAAAGAGATAACACTGCAAAGCTATGTTATTCAAAAAGATTTTGTATTGTATGATTCTTTGAGTGCTTGGGAATTAGATACAAAGGAAACTATACTTCTTCAAAATGAAGAGGACGGTGGAAGTATTATTTTTTATATGGATAAAAACTCTAAAGTTTATGAGTGGATGATTGAAAGATTAAAAAACTTCTCTTTAGATGAAGTTCCATTTGAAGCAAAATAAGCGCAAAACAATGGGTTTATTTTCCCATTGTTTTGATGTACTCTTTATGTTTGATCTTTTCTAGTTTCTCTATTTTTGTTTCAACTTCTTGAAGCATTTTCTTTTTATACTCTTTGACTTTCTTTCTTATAGATTTACTTTTTACACCTATCATTTGAGCAGCTAAAATACCAGCATTTTTAGCACCATTAATTGCCACAGTAGCAACAGGGACTCCCCCTGGCATTTGAACGATAGAAAGTAGAGAATCCATGCCCTCTAAAGAGGAACCTTTTACAGGAACACCAATAACTGGCAATGGCGTCATAGAAGCTACCATACCTGGTAAGTGTGCTGCTCCTCCTGCTCCTGCGATTATAACTCTTAAACCTCTTTTTTCTGCATCATTTGCATACTTAACTAATCTTTGTGGAGTTCTATGTGCTGATACTATCGTAAGCTCATACTCTATTCCAAATTCATCACACATATCTGCAGCAGCTTGCATAACTCCTAGATCTGAATCGCTTCCCATGATAATTCCAACTAATGCTTTACTCATAATTGCTTACTTCCTTTTACTTTTAATATATTTTTTGCTTTCATAGCTTTTTGTAGTGCCACATCAATGAGATCATCTAAAACGGTAACATGCCCCATTTTTCTGTAAGGTTTTGTATATGTTTTTCCATAAAAGTGAAATGATAATTCAGGAATCTCAAGTGCATCGTGAATCCCTTCAATAAAAGGCTCACCCTCATACCCCTCTTCACCTAAGAGGTTGACCATCACCGCAGGTGAAATTAGTTTTGTAGAACCAAGTGGAAGATTAGTTACCGCACGTATAATCTGTTCAAACTGTGATGTAGCACAAGCTTCAACAGTGTAGTGTCCAGAGTTATGAGGTCTAGGAGCAATCTCATTTACTAAAAGATCCCCACTCTTTGTTAAAAACAGCTCTACACCGAAAATACCTACGCCATCGAGTACCTCTATACATTTTCTAGATATTTCAATAGTTTTTTGCATAATCTCTTGGGAAACTCTTGCTGGTGCCATTACAATGTCGCAAATGTTTGTTCTGTCATCAAACAGCATCTCAACTACAGGGTAGCATTTAATCTCACCTTGTATATTTCTTGCAACAATAATCGCTAACTCTTTATCTATATCTATAAGCTCTTCAATAAATGATTCAGTTTTTATACAATTAGCAATATCCTCAGCAGACTTGAGCATTTGTACACCCTTACCATCGTAACCCTCTTTTTTAGCTTTTTGAATCACTGGAAATCCAAAGCTAGAGAGATCTTCTTCTGATTTTACATCTTTGTAGGCTGGAACTGGTATACCATTTTCATCAAGAAGTTTTTTTTGTTCATACTTATTTTGAATAAGCTCTATCACGTAAGGGGATGGATGTATTCTATGACCATGGTCATATAGCTCTTTTAAAATTGAGGTATCAACATGTTCTAATTCAAAAGTGGTTACATCAGTCTCTTGTACAAGTTGTTCAAGTTTTACTTTATCGTGAAAGCCACCCATTATATGTTTATCTGACACTTGAGCAGCTGGACAATTAAAAGTAGGGTCTAGTATAGTCACATGAAAACCCATTTTTTTAGCTTTTTGGGACATGATTTTTCCAAGCTGTCCACCACCGATAATACCTAGTTTTAGGCCAGAATAGTTAAAGTTTCTTTCCATATCACACCTTTTTATTTTTTAGGGGTACCAAGAAGCAACATTACGTCACTTAAAATACATTTGCCACCATAAGATTTTAAAAAACTTCTTATATCTTTATCCATGTGTTGATATTTTGTATCTTCACAAACAGTAAAGACAAGTATATTACTAAAAACATCTGTTACATCATCGGCAGTTTTTAAACCATGACCTCCATACCCTTCTATATCTTTAATAACTGTATAACCAGTTATATCATGCTTTTTAAAAACTTTTAACAGTCTTTTAATGTAAACAGACTCAATAATAAGTTCAACTTTTTTCATGTTTTTCATAATCTTACCCCCACAATGAATTGATAATAAAATAATAGAGCGGGATTCCTAAGGAAATGTTGAAAGGAAAGGTAACAGCTAAACTTAATGGCAAATATATACCTGGATTTGCTTCTGGAACTGAAAGTCTCATAGCAGCAGGAACAGCAATATAAGATGCACTAGCACTGAGTAGTGCTAAAAGAAAAGCATCCCCTTTGTGCATATCAAAAGTAAATGCAAGGCCAGTTGCAACTAGAGCATTTACCATTGGCATGATTAGTGCAAAGGCTATAAGAAACACGCCAACTTTTTTTAGCTCATGAATTTTTCTTGCTGCAACAAGCCCCATATCTAAAAGGAAAAATGCTAGCATACCCTTAAAAAGCGTTCCAAAAAGAGGCTCCATAGAGTGCCAACCTTTCTCTCCTGTTGCTATACCGATAATAAGTGCTCCAACAAGTAAAAAGACTGAAGGGTTTAAGAATGCTTCTCTGAGAATCTCTTTCCAGTCAGTTTTTTCTTTCTCTTCACCATTAGAATCTTTAACAAAGAGTGCTGCAAATACTAAGCCAATTACAATAGCAGGTGATTCCATAAGTGCCATAGAAGCAACCATAAAGCCTCCATACTCCACTCCCAATGTATTGAGGTATGTGATACCTGTAATGAATGTAACAGCACTAATAGAACCATATGTAGCTGCAATGGCAATCGAGTTGTAAACGTCCATCTTTGTTTTTAATATAAAAAAACTATAAATGGGTACTATGAGAGACATTACAACTGCAATCATTAACGCTTCAAAGATGTAAAGATTGAGACCACTTTTAGAGAGTTCATACCCACCATGCAGACCAATTGCTATGAGGAGATAAAGAGAAAAAAGTTTTGGTAGTGGTTGAGGTATTGTTAATTCTGACTTTAGAAATACCGCTAGCATTCCAAGAAAAAAGAATAAAACAGGCGGGTTTAAAAGGTTTTGTAATATTAAGTTGATGTCCATTGAAACTCCAGATTTGAATTTTTAAATACTATATGAAACAAAACAGAATCTCAATGTTTGCAAGAAGTGTTTTGAAAATATCTTAGATCGATTACAAAACTATTCAATACCGTGGTATTGTTTATAGATTCTTTTTACATAATTTGGTTTAAGACCTGAAATTTTAATTTCTGATATCTCCTCTTTAATGTGCTCTTTTTTAATAGCAATTAAAGTATCCCATCGTTTGATGAGTACAGCTCTTATCTCTGCTTCAAAATCGCCATCATACTCAGGGTATGCAGTAGTCAAAGTTTTTACAAGATCTTTAAATTCTGTTTTTTTGATAAGCTCTAGTTGGTCTACGGGGTGTGTTTTTTCTACCTCTACAAAATGTGTCCAACTAAACTCTACAACACTTTTTAACTCTTTTGCATAATCTCTTTCTTCATTTGGGAACTTAGCTCTTAATTCTGAAGCTATATCTTCAAGTTTGTTAGCTTTGACAATTGCTAACTCCTCTTCAAACCCTTTTAAATCCTCTTCATATTCTGCTGCATCTTCATACATTTTAGCAATTTCAGCATTTTTTTCTCTGTTGTCCTTAACCTTTTTTTGATTAGGTTCTTCTTCTGTTCCAAAAGCAGCTTTGAGCTCTTCCATTTGTAGTTCTAAATAACGTTTTGTATCTTTATCAGCCATATAGTGTATACCCCATAATCAATTTTTTATATTTTAGATTAAATTGATGTAATCCGCAATTAAACAATGAGTCATATTATTTTTTTAGGTAAATTTAAAGGTTTAAAAGTATGTGTAAATTTGAGTAGACATAGGTTAACTCAAGTTTATAAATTGTTTTCGCCTAATCATAAAATGAAGTTTTTAAAAATAAAATGATAAAATATTCTCAAATTAAAAGGAAAAATAATGTCTTATACACTAGTTCACAACGTAGATGAATGTAAATATGAGTACCACATTGATGATCATGTGGCTTATATCACTTATGATGATCAAAATGGAAATATGCACTTAACACATACGATAGTACCAGAAGAGTTGGCGGGAAAAGGTCTCGCAAAAATGTTACTTGAAGATGTATTACAAGAGATAAAAAAAGCAGATAAAAAAGCTGTAGCTAAGTGTTCATATATAGTGAAATATCAAGAAAAAAATCCGCAAGCAAGTGACTTGTTCGCATAGGTTTTAGTATTTCCCTTTAAAAAGGGAAATATATAGTTAGGCCTAGTCGCAGCCGCAAGGTCCACAACTACCAGTACTACAACTACTACCAGCATTTGGATTGTCTGTTACTCTTATAAAGAAAGTAGTTTCTCCAATTCTTTGTGAAGCAAAAAGGTGTTTTGTACAAAACTCCTCATTCATTAGTTCTGCTAAAATATTTGAATAGTTGTATGCATCTTGCTGTTTCTCAAATGTTTGTACTGCAGCATATTCACTTCTTTTAAAGCATCCACATTCATGTTCTATCTGTACTGTATACATAAAAATTTCCTTTATGATAATCTATTTGTGGGAGTATAGTTATTAAAACAAAAATAGAAATACTTTTTAAAAGTAATTATTGTTTATAAAAGTATTTTTATTTTAAAATTTGTGTTATATGGAGATTTCACAATCTTTGGAGAGTAAATTATTGAGCCAAATTGCATGAACATCTCCGAGTTCTAATTTATTATAAGTAAAGTCAAGTTCTTTAAGTTTTGTAAGGTTTGTAAACTCTTTAGGAAGTGTTGTAAGTTTGTTTTTCCAAAGAGTAAACTTAGTAAGATTAATTAGATTACCCATCTCTTTAGGAAGAGTAAGGAGTTGATTCCCACCCACTTCCAAGACTTCGAGATTTACAAGTTTTCCTATCTCTTGAGGGAGATTTGTGAGCTTGTTTTCTTGAATATAAAGTGCTCTTAGATTTTCAAGATTACCTATCTCCTTAGGTAAAGAAGTTAATTTATTACCTGGGACATATAACTCTTGTAAATTACAAAGCTCACCAATCTCATAAGGCAATTCACGTAACTGATTACCCGTTAGATAGAGTTTTTGTAAATTTTTAAGAATGCCTATCTCTTTAGGAAGATTTGTAACTTGACTTCCAAGAAGATTAAGTTCAGTTGCATTTAACAACTCCTCCTTATCTCTTGGCAAGCCTTTAAAATAACCACCTTTTAGATAAGAATCATGCTCTATCCATTCTAAATCAGATATTTTGTTTTTATCTGCCCAAGCTAGAATTTGTTCAATAGAACTATTGTTTATTAAATCCAAGCATCATTCCAAAGAGTTTGTCTTCTGTAAGACCCATTTTTGCAGAAGTCATTAGGTTGTTATCCTCATAATACTTTACTAACTCTTGTGCATTTTGACCAGTCATCATAGCTTGATAACCTAAGGCTGCATGAACTTCTTGTTCGTGAACTTCAATACCCTCTTTTTTTGCTAAAGCTTCAACAATTAGGGCAATTTTGATAGTTGCTCTAGCTTCTTCCCTTAAAGACTCTCTTAGTTCCATAAACTGACCCTTGTCTTCTTTATAAGTTTTATGTTGCTCTTCAGTGAAAGATCTTGATTTTTCACTTATTTTTGCATCTATCTCTTGCTCTACAACATTGTTTGGAAGTGTAAAATCAAATTTAGCAAGTAAGCCTTTAACAATTTTAGGTTTAAGTTCAGCCATATAAACTTTTGATATCTCATCAGATGTGATTTGTTCTGCAAGTTTTTCTTTGAGTGTATCAAGAGTTGCTTTTGGATCACTAAGGATTCTTTGTGCAAATGCATCATCTGGAGTCTCTGCTTTTTGTTCTTGAATTTCATGTAGTTTTACATCAAACCTAGTCTCCTTACCAGCTAAGTCTGGTGCTTGATACTCTTTAGGAAAAGTTACCGTGATACTTCTTTCTTCTCCATATTCCATCCCTATAAGTTGTTCTTCAAAACCAGGTATGAATGATCCTGAGCCTATTTTTAGGTTAAATTTTTCAGCACTACCACCTTCAAAAGGTTTGTCATCAATAAAACCAGTAAAGTCAATTACTGCTACATCTCCATTTTCAACAGTTCTAGCTTTTTCAATTGCTACAAACGGAGCTTGTTGTTGAGCAAATTCTGTAAGTTTAGCTTCTACCATTTTTGGATCTGCTGTAGGTTTAGTAAAACTAGGAATTATATCTGAATATTCAATATCTACATTGACCTCTGGGCTAGTAGATAATTCTACTTCAAAGTAAATATTATTATCTCTTTGTTCATACTTTTTAAGAGCAGGTTGTCCCAAAAGGCTATCTATGTCAATCTTAGCTTCTTTGATTCCGGCATCAATAAATTCTTTAAATGCTTGTCCTGCTGCATCTTGTGCAATTTTTTCATCTGTAGAGTCATCTTTACTTTCTGATTGTGCTATCTCTTCTTTGAGTTTAGCTACTTTCTCTTCGATTACATTATTTTCAACTGTTCCACTTATAACAAAGTTTATATCGTCTATTTTTTGTACTGTAACTTCCACTATAATCCTTTTAGTTTTAATTATATAATTTTAACATTATTGTATAAAACTAACTTTTTATACATAGTTGAATTTATAATATAAGTTTATTTAAGTTTTAAATTTTTGAGTGAAGAACGAAGTGTTTAAAGAGTTTTTGAAAAGAGAGTTTAGTTTGTAAAAGTCATCCAGGTGGATGACTTTTAGCTTGGAAGATTATTCTCCAGATGCTTGAGGCATCTCCATCGTAATACAATTACGATTTAACATATCTGTACACACGTAAACACAAAGTGCACAACCTTTACATCTATCTACATCAACCCAAGACGTGTTACCATCTTTATCGAACATAAGCGTATTCGCTTCTGGACAATATAATGTACAAGTATTACACTTGTACTCAGAACACATGTCGGCATCAACTTTTGCTACATAATACATATTTTACCTTCCTTTTATATATCGAACTGAATAACTAATTGGTCAGTAGTCATATCAATAGAGTTTGCCATGTCAAAAGTTGTATTAATAACTTCCATATTTTTTGCAAGTAACTCTTCTTTTTTCTTAAATTTCTTTTCAATAGCAGAATCCAGCATAGCTGTACCACCAGAAGAAACAAATGAAGTACCTAAGAATCTTTCTTTAACTGCAGCTTCGATGTGTGCTGTAGTTACAAGTTTAGTAAGACCTAAAAGCATACCCATCATTGCCATATTTGTTGCAAGCTCAGTACCAGCAATTTTCTTTGCAAGTGCAGTAGCATCAAATTGGATAACTTTTGCATTTAACTCTTTTAATACTTTAAGATCTTCCTCTTCAAGAACATCTACATCAGTATTAATAATTACTAAAGAGTCTTTTTTAAGACCTGTATAAAATGGCATAGTGTATGACTTACCATGTGTAACAACTTGTGAATGGTAGATTAAGATAATATCTGGGTAAACAACTTCACCTACTTCATAGATTGGGTGTGTTGAAGCTCTTACGTAAGCCTCAACAGGTGCCATTCTTTTCTCAGAACCAAAAAATGGTACTAGAGATGCGTAGTTCCCAGCATTATCCATACATGAACCAAGGATATGGGCAGTGGTAACAACACCTTGTCCACCAAGCCCCGAGATTCTCATGTTATATCTTTTTTTCTCTGTAGCCATCTTAAACCGCCTCCGCTTTTTGAGCTTTTTTAGCTTGTCTAGCTGCTTTTTCTTCAGCTTCTACACGTTCAATAACTTCTTTCGCTGCATCTGTCATATACTCTTCAAATTGAAAACGAGTTTTCTCTTTCTCTTTAGCATCTTTAAATACATCTTCTGTAGGGATTGAATACTCAATATTACATGAAGTATAAGCATGAATAAATGTTGGACCAACTTCTCTTGCAACAAAAATAGCACGTCTAATAATCTTAGCAGCTTTTTTGATGTTAGTTGGAGACATTCTTACAATGTACACACAACCAGCAGCTTTTGCAAGCTCAGTAGCTGGCATTTTCTCACCTTTTTTACCAAGTGGAGCCATTTTAAGTACAGCACCTTTTGGAGACATACCAGACTCTTGACCACCAGTGTTTCCGTATACTTCATTATCAAGCATGATTGTAGTAAATCTTTCACCACGAATCCATGAGTGCATAGTCATTGAGAAACCGATATCCATTGTACCACCGTCACCAGCGATAGTGATAACATCTTTATGTTTCTCTGGGAAACGTAATCTAAATGCACGTGTCAATCCTGACGCCATTGCATTTTGGTCACCGTAGTTACCATAAATAAATGGAACAGCAGCTTGAGAAATTGCAAGACGACCACATCCAGCAGTACCTAATGTTACAGTCTCTTCCGGGCATGGAAGTGAAGCAAAAATAAGTCTGATGTAATAAGCCATCCAACAACCAGAACACATTGGGTGCTCTTCTACTAACTCTTTAAACTGTCCCATATTTCCTGGGCCAGCTTCTTCTTGAGTCTTCCCAAACGGTCCGTAGTCAACTAATTCAACATAATCTTTTGGCAAATATCTTTTAAATCTTTCTGCCGGAGTTACATACTTTAAACTCATATTATCCCCTTTTTATAATTTTAGATCGTATTCTAATCCAAGAGCAGTATGAATTTCTTTCATAATTAACTCAACAGGAAGTGTCATACCACCATATACGCGTGGACCTTCTACAACGATTCCACCATTTGGAATAGCTGCTTTAACCTCTTTAGATAACCAACCAATAATATTGTGCTCAGGAACAATAAGTGCCTTAGCATTTTTAGCAGCTTCTCTAATTTCATCAATTGGGAATGGTCTAATAGATCTAACTTTAATAAGACCAACACTTAAACCATCTTCTTGTGCATATCTCCAAGCTTCTCTAGCTTGTGCAGCAGCACAACCAGATGCAACAACAAATACATCAGCTTCAGGGTTTTGAACCTCAATTGGTCCTCCAAGATACTCATAGATATACTTCATTGCACGTCTATTTGAATCCCAGATCTCTTGTTGCCATACTGCATGAATTAAGTAAGACATGAAGTTTGATTTTTGAACCGGCGCATCTCTTTGAATTCTCGCTGGAGGAGTTTCATTATCCATAGCTGGAACTGGTGCAGCAACTGGATCAAATCCTGGTAGTGCAAGTTCATCTGACATCATTTCAACATAACCTTTTGCGTGTGTTACGAAGAAACCTTCTGTAGCAACTGCAACTGGAATGTAAACATCAACTTTTTCTGCAATAGCGAATGCTGCTAGTGTGAAGTCAAATGTATCTTGCTGATTTTCAGCATGAAGCATTACTGCACCACAATGCATCATGTAAGCCATCTCAATATTATCTGGCTGAATTGATAATGGTGCATTTACAACACGAGTAAGAATTCCAAGTACAGCTGGTACACGGTGACCTGGCCATGAAACAATAGCCTCTAAACCACGTAATAAACCTGGACCTGAAGTTGCAGTGAACAGACGTACACCAGCTCTTGCCGCACCAGCGATAGCTGACATAGTACCAAGCTCTTCTTCAGCTCTATAGTACTCTTTAATATGACCTTGTGCATAAATATCACCAACAAGGTGCATTACCTCTGATTGTGGTGTAATTGGGTAAGCAATTGCCATATCAACATTTGCTCTTTTAACAGCTTCTGCCATCGCTTGAGCACCTGTAATGAAGTGTTGCTCTCTTGGAGCTTCTTTTAACAGGTAGTTAATATCTACTAATTTTTTTTCTATTTTTGGTGGTCTATTTGGACTCATCTATTTCTCCTTTATTCAACTTCAGCAACATGTTCACCTTTTCTAGACATGATGAGACTTCTATACTCACCATAGTCAGCTGGTGACAATGTTGTTAAATCTTCTTTTTCTAAAGATGGATTTTCAGGTGGTAGAGTAGTAGTCCACTCAATACCTAATCTGTTTCTTTCTTCAATAACGATCTCTTTGAATCTTTGAATATTAGAAGCATGTAAATCTCTTATTGACGCCATTGCTTCTTCGTGACCCATATAAGCACACATAGCAATAGTGTAACAATCAGTACCAGCACGGATCATTCTTAATGAAAGGTTTGCATAATGACAATGTACACCTACAAAAATACAAGCTTTGATTTTATTATCTAAGATTGTTAAGTTCGGGTGGTTTGGATTAATTTCAGCCTTAACATCAATTTTTGGATATTTAGGTCTGTAATCCGGCATTGGGATTATTTTACAGTTAGGAATCTCTGATGCAAGCTCTAATATAGCAGCAGATTTCTCTGCAACATCTTCTTTCCAGTCCCATAGGACTTGTGGGCCAGGGAAGATTGTAGGATTATCCTTAGTGAGTAATGCTATTGCAGCATCTCTCATCGCTTCCTCTTCACTTACAACATTTCCATAAAGTAAAGCTTGACCTTCTGGTGAAAGTTCTACTCCCATGGATGGTGCCGATTGTGGCATATAACCAACCGGCCCCTCTTGTATCTTTTTGTTCATCGTTAACTCCTTACTTTTGAAATAAAGTTTTATAAAGTTATACGAAAGTCACATAATAAAGATTAAACGAAAGTAGCTAATTTAAAATATAAAGATTAAAATATACTATTATAATTTATTCTAACTAAAGTAATAAATATAATTTATTTATTGCTTATGTGTTAGAAAAAATAAAATTTTATATTGAATATAAAAATATAAAAATATTTTTACTGAAAAAAAAAATTAATTATTCTAAATCCCTATAAATAGTATTTATTAAAGATTTAAATTATCTTGTTAAAGAAATAATATATAAGTAATAATGATTACTAAAGTTATCTAATTATCTAATTCTATAAATTAACTTAAAAAAT
>Ga0193965_1000371_pt1 | contig 14748 bp, 17 predicted proteins | sample FB_8_MG_FD_140330 | JGI IMG/M metagenome (GOLD analysis project Ga0193965, IMG submission 140330) | Microbial mat bacterial communities from the Broadkill River, Lewes, Delaware, United States - FB_8_MG | ecosystem: Environmental > Aquatic > Freshwater > River > Microbial mats | place: USA... | reverse complement strand
TCTACAAGTACCCAGTTTGGCTATAGTGATCCAAACTTTCAAACTATGAGTTTTGGGTTTTAATTATACTCTAAGCTCTCATTGAGGTCAAAGGCATAGCGTCGATTATAGCTTTTTTTAATCTTTTTTGCGAGTTGATGGACTGCCATAGCATAATAGTTACTATGGTTATAGCGAGTAATTACAAAAAAGTTTTTTGCTCCATACCATAGCTCATCATACTCAAGCCTCTTTAGCTTAATAAGGTGTACTTTCCCTTTATAATCAAAATGCTTTACGGGTGCTATATTTTTGAGTGCTGACCTATGATACTTATGCTTATAACCTGTAGGGAGAGTATTATACCTTTTACCTTGATATTTGACTCTTACTGCAACAGGTTTTCCTTTTTGCCATCTATTTCTTTTGAGGTAGTAAGCAATGCTTCCTATGGCATCTACGTGATTATTCATCTGCTTTTTACCATCATTATTAAAATCAACCCCCAACTGCTCATAATTACTTGGCATAAACTGACTCAATCCAATAGCCCCAGCAATAGAGCCTTTGATTGATTTGGGATTAACTCGCTCTTTTTTACTCATAATCAAAAATGCTTTAAGTTCTGACCTAAAAAATCTATTTCTTCTATTGGGTTCAAAAGCTAATGTGCAGAGTGTATCAAACACAGGGAATTTTCCTGTATTCACTCCATAATAACTCTCAATTCCAATAATAGCAGTAATATACTCAGGAGGCACACCATATTTTCTATAAGCTTTTCTAAGAGTAGATTTATATTTTTTCATATACTCTACACCCCGTCTAACACGAGACTCTTTGAGAAGCCATCCCTCATATCTATCCCAAGAGCCACTTTTTTTGGGCTTTTTATAGTTTTTTGGTCTCTTTATAATAGGACGCAAAGAGGGTACATAGACAGCTAAAGCTCTCTTTTGGTACTTTACATTACTAAAAAGATTTTGTAACTCCGAACGATTAAAATTATGCTTTTGTACTAAATCATTGATAAAAAGACGCACAGTATATTTGTGTGTATAATTTTTGGCATTCACTCCTAGAACTATAAAGAGTACTAATAAAAATATCTTCATCTACTCTCCTTTCTCTTTTTTCAAAAAGACTCCACTCTCAATATGTCCTGTATTTGGAAATTGGTCAAAGAGTGCCACATCTACAACTGTATGTGTTTTGGTTAATGTCTCCAAATCTCTTTGAAGTGTTTGAGGGTTGCAAGAGATATAGATAATAGACTCTATATGAGATATAAGCTCTATAGTTGCACTATCGAGTCCCATGCGTGGTGGGTCTACTAAAACTGTGCCAAAGTTATAACTCCCAAGGTCTATATCTTTGAGTCGAGTAAACTCTCGTTCTCTATTGAGTGCTTGTGTCATCTCTTCTGAAGAGAGTCGTACAAAAGAGATATTCTCTACACTATTCAAAAGACAATTCTCAAGAGCAGAGTAGATAGAGCGTTTGCTGACTTCTGTAGCAAGTACTCTCTCAAAATAGTGTGAAAGCGGAATAGTAAAGTTGCCCAAACCACAATAACTCTCCAAAAAATCTCCTCTAGGAGTTGGTATAGATTGTACCTTGGCAATTGCCCACTCTATCATAGCAATATTAACAATAGGATTTGGTTGCGTAAAGCCACTCTCATACTGCTTATAGCTTACTACTTTATTATCTATAGGAAGTTTTTCTACTACAAACTCATCACTTAATATCACTTTTTGTTTTCGACTTCGTCCTAGAACTTTTATATCTAACTCTTCTGCAATAGGTGTGACTACTTCACGCCACACATCATCTAATTTTTTATGATATATCATAGTCACTAAACACTCATCAGTTGTAGTTGCCAAAAACTCTATTGCAAAGAGCCTATGACTCAATACCAAAGAGCTATTGATTCTCTCTAAGAGTTTCCACATACGACGCTCTATAGGCTCTATCACCTTAGGACACATCTCAACAGTTACAGTACCCTTTTTTTCTAAATTACCCATAGCATAGCTACAGATATCTCCATCATGCCATACACGAAACTCTGCTCTCGCACGATAGTGACTCTGTGGGGACTCAAAAGAGCTAAGAGTACCATCATAATAGGAGTTTACAAGCGTCTCTAGTTGCTCTTTTTTTTGATCTAATTGTGAAGAGTATCCTATCGTATAGAGGCTACATGAACCACAACTACCAAAATGTTTACATTCCATAAATTTATATAATCCTTAATCTTCAAAAATAATAATATCATAACTGTTTTTTGTTACAATGGCTTTACTACTATGCACAGAGCCATTACGATTGACTTTGCTTAACTCTGATTGGAGTTGCTCTATCTCCTCTTGCATACTATCTATCTTCTCTTTGAGCTTCAAAACCACATCTACCCCTGCAAGATTGACACCCATCTGTCGCGTAAGACGCAGTATCATTTTCATCTTATCAATATCTCTTTGAGAGTAGAGACGCATACGCCCCTGTGTGCGTGAAGGAGTCACCAAACCCTCTCGTTCATACTGTCTTAGTGTTTGGGGATGAATATCGAGTATTGTGGCTACTACACTAATCAAATAGACTGGTTCATCATAACTATGCATAATAATCCATTTTAGAGTCTCTCTTCGATTATGCTTTGTAACTCTTTATCTAGGCTCTCAACATCAGGAATAATAATATTTGCCACAAGATATAAATCTCCTGTTAGAGCAGTCTTTCGGTTGGGAACACCTTTGCCTTTGAGTCTAAATTTTTGACCATTTTTTGTATTTTGAGGCACTTTAAGAGAGACCTCTTTTTGAGGTGTTATTACCTCTATTTTTCCACCAAACCATGCTATCTTTAGAGGGATATCAATCTTTTTATAAAGATTATCCTCTTTTCTATCATACTCATCAGAAGAAGCTATTTTGACTTTAATAAGCAAATCACCCACTTGTGAACCATGACTCTTCCCTTTGCCTCGCACACGCATAGTCTCATCACTCTTGATACCTGCTGGAATTTTAATATCAAAGTTTTGATTATTTGCAGATATCTTATGTTTTCCACCTAATACAGAGACAAGAAAAGGTATAGTAATCGAGACTTGCAAATCTAAATTCATGCCTCCGCCAAAGCCTCCAAAGCCTCCATTAGCACCAAAGCCACTTCCACCTCCAAAACCACCAGCACCGCCAAACATTTGACGAAGTATCTCATCAAGGTCGCCTTGACCATTCTGACCTCTTGCAAAATCATGGAAGTTTTGCCCTCCAAACATTTGGTCACCATACTGGTCATATTGAGCTTTTTTACTGCTATCACTTAAGACTTCATACGCAGCATTAATCTCTTTAAATTTATCTACAGCACTCTCTTCTTTGTTAATATCTGGATGATATTTTCGTGCAAGTTTACGGTATGCTTTTTTAATCTCATCACTACTAGCACTCTCACTAACACCTAGTGTTTCATATAAACTTTTTGACATTCTTTTCTAATCCCTTATATACTATTCATTTTCAGGGATTATATCAAAATAGTTTAGTCAAAGTCAATCAAGTTTAACCAAAATAGCGTATAGAAGCGAAGCCTGAAGCTCCATTTTGAAGACAATTCTCAATTTGTTCCTCACTCAATATACCCCCCAAAGCAATAATAGGAATAGTAATAGAGTCTCGCAATCTCCTTAGTGCTTCTGTCCCTAGAGGTTCACCCTTGTTTGGAGTTCTAAAAATAGGACTATAAGTAATCATATTAGCACCCAAGCTCTGTGCAAGTTGTGCTTCATAGAGACTATGTGTACTCACAACCACAAAGAGACCTTTAGATTTGGCAAACTCTATACGATGCAAATCTTTGCTTGTGAGGTGAATACCATCTGCTTGAAGTCTAATAGCTATATCTATATGGGTATGAAGGAGTACTTTTGCAAAGCTATGCCTCTTGGTCTCTTCTATAAATAAGTGGGCATGTGTAGCATACTCTACACTACTTTTATCCCGATATACAATCATATCTGCTCTTCTTGCAAATCGTTTTATATCTTCTGATAGAGTCGAAAAGTTAAGTGTTGTAGGGTCGGTTATAGCATACGATATCATAAAGTTTCAGATATTGTATCTTGTGACTCTTTTTTGGTGTGAGCTAAAAGCTCTTGAAGGAGTTGTGTCTGCTTTTTCATCTCATCTAACTTCTCTTCTCCTATGATAATATACTCAAGAAGTACTACCAAAAGTATCCCAGGAAGTCCTGCAAAAAAACTCATAAATATTGCATCTATAATATTAAGTTGCACATAACTCAAAAAAGTGAAAATAACTGAGATAAGAACTAATGCCCAAGAGGCACCAAGAAGAAAGTTAATAAGAGAACCAAGTTTGGAGCGTTTGATTCTCATACTATTAACCTAATAAATAATAATTATGCGTGTGCAGCATCATCGTGGTCTTCAATTGCTACAGCCCCTGCAAGATAGACATAAATCAAAATCATAAAGACAAAAGTCTGAAGAAGTGCAGAGAATGTCAAAAGAAGATATGCAGGAAGTGGAGCAAACCAAGGTACCAACATCAAGAGAACCCATAAGAAGAGGTCATCACCCTTAATATTACCAAACAAACGGAAGCTAAGAGAGATAATACGAGAGATATGAGAGACTATCTCGATAGGGAACATTAATGGAGCCAATAGTTTTACAGGCCCTGCAAAGTGTGCAAAATAGTTCTTAACGCCATTTTCTCTAATACCCTCATAGTTATAGTAGAAGAATACCAAAAGTGCCAATGGCAGTGTTACATTAATATTTGATGTTGGTGCTTCAAATCCTGGAATAATACCAATTACATTTGATACAAAAACAAAAAGCCCCACTGTTGCAACTAAAGGAAGATATTTTCGTGCTAGTGATTCACCAATAACATCTTTACCCATAGCAATTGCACCACCAAGATACGCCTCTAGTAGATTCTGTACTCCACCTGGAACTGCTTTTAGACTCTTTGTTGCCATTTTAGCAAGAAATAGAATAATTGCCGCAACTAATAGTAGATGAACAACTATCAACATACTACCATGCCCTGTAATAAAACCTATATAAGTAAATACACTATCACCCATCTATACATCCTCTTTTATTTTTCTAAATATTTCGTGAGATTATAACTTTTTTTTGCTTAGATATTGGATGGTTTACTCATTTGCTCTTAAATCTATCGATTTATCAAACTCAATATTATATTTTTTGAGTATATCACCCTGTTTTTCTAATGCCTCTTTGCGAGAAATAATCACCTTAACACCGTCTATATCCTCTAATACCAAATACTCTCCATCAAAGGATTGCACCATCTTATAAAAGGTTTTAAAACTATCAAATGTTTTTCCATTGAGTCTCTCTATAGGCCATAAATTAAACCCATAATTTCCTCGACTCATATCTGATGCTAAAACCTTCAAGAGTACTACTACCTCTTTTTTCTCTTTTGTTGGCCACTGTGTAGCGTAGTAACGAAGTGGTATTTTATTGCTTCCTATAGCCAAAAGATTTCTTGATAAAGGCGAAAAGACATAACCCCCATAGATAAAGTATCGAGGCATCATATCATACTCTTTTGTCTTTACAAGTAAAAGGTCATCAGCAATATGCTCTAAGGTTACATTTACCTCTATATTTTTTTGCTCTCGAATTATATCAAGCTTTACTGCTTCACCCATTTGAGCTTCATCTATAAAATAGTTATACGAGGTATATTCATGAGGACGGTAAGCCACAGTACCATCATCTTGAATTGTCTGCCCATTAATAGCAGTAATAATATCATTTGTTTGGATAACTCCTGTTTGTGAAGCAGTATAGACAAGATTATCTACTAATACTCCTGTAGTATTCTCATCTATATTATAAAACTCCTTTAGTGTAGGATTTTGCATCTTTTGAATAGTAAGTCCTAAATCTGCAAATCCATCATAAGTGCCATCTTTTATATCTGTTAGAAAGTGTTTGACCATATTCACAGGGACAATATATCCTATGCTTTGTGATTTACTAAGATTTTGCATAACCACACCCACAATCTTACCATCAGAGAGAGCAGGACCACCACTATTGCCTGGATTTACTGCGGCATCTACCTGTACTGTCAAAAATGACTCGCCACTATGGGCATAACGGTGATGCTCTATACGAGAGACCACTCCTGATGTAGCACTAAGAGTATTTCCACCCAAAGGAAAACCATAAACAACGATTTTTTGCTCTATTTTTGGAAGCTCTCCCAAAGATAAAGGGGTAATCCCCTTAAAAAAACTCTTCTCCTCAACTTCCAAAAGAGCCATATCTGCTTGATGAGAGACACTCAACACTTTTGCAATATATCTCTTTCTCTCTCCATATCGTTGTACCTCTATAAAAGTCTGGTTGGCTACAACATGTGCATTAGTTAAGATTCTATTTCCCTCAATAATAGCACCAGAACCACTAGAACGGCGTGTAGAGCTGTTCCATGGTTCACTATAGTTTGGTACTTTAGAGACTGTATAAATCTTTACAATTGCCTGTTTTGTTTTATACTCAACAGTATTATCTTGTGCAATAAGTGTGCTATATAGTAAAAATGCTAATAGTAGTAATCTCATATTTTAACCCTTTTTTTAAAAGACAAAAAGCAAAAGATAGACCCAAAGACCAGAAAATGAAGTAAGAATAATTCCTATAAAAGTACGAATCCCTGCTTTTTTATGCGATGTACTATGCACACCTGGCAAAAGATTATGGGTTCTATCCTTTCGAGCATTTATCAAAGTACTTATCCAAAGACCCAGTGTTACCACAGCAATAAAGATATGAAGTATCAAAACAATAAGAGCATAATTATGCCCTACTCCACTCTCTTTAAAATAGGCCTCAAATCCACCACCTAGGCGAACACCATACTCAAAATATCCAAGAACAATTACAGAAATAACAAATATAACCATTTGTACTAAAGCATGTAACTCATACTTATACTGTCTTGCAAATATGATTGCTACTGCAACAAGAAGTGGCAATAGTGTTACAATGAGTGTAACTATATCCATAAAAAATGGTGCACGCGTTCCTAAAAAACCTTGACTAAACATATATTCCATATTTTATTCCTTTTTTTATGTATTATAGCGTAGAGTAGGAGGATTTTAAGTACTAAGGGGCATATCTATGAGCCATTTTTAGGCTCTTAGATAGATTATATGCAGTCAAATGCAATTTTTTTAGCGAAATATTTTTTTAGCATCACTCTCTATAGCATCAGGAATAGTAGCTATTTTCATAAATTGAGACATTTTAAGTTCTGGATACATAATAGCTATATAGTACTTTGGATCCATTATTTTTGCTTCACCATTCTCAATAATTACAGGATAAGGTAGAAGTCCAGAGTTTTTTGTTCCAATTTTATCAATAAACTTTGAAGTTCTTTTAGAGAGTTTTATTCCAATAACTACACGATCTTTAGAGATTTGATGTTTGAAAACTATTTTTTTCTTATTTTTCTCTTTTATACTTTCCAAAAGTCCTTCTGTAGTCGCTTGTTTTGCCAAAACAATCATATCTTTATAGTAAGGCATAGCAGCCATAAAGTGATACTTTGGAAGTAGATTAAACTTAAGTGTATCTTTACAGTTTGTCAATGAGGGAAAAGCTTTACGAATATCATCTAAGACTTTAGAGGCAACTTTGTTATCAAAATCATCCTGCATAAAAGCTTTTGAGACATAAAGAGGATTATTAAAGGCTATCTCATTATCTATCTGATTTACAAGTACTCGCAGAGAACCTGCAAACCCTCTATCTTTCTTATCTACCATTGCAGTCAACTCTTTGTTTGTAAAAACTATAGAGGTGAGTTTTGCTTTTTTATCAATAGGGGTAGATGACAAAATGGTAAAACCAGCGTCTGTGAGTGATTTAGTAACACTCTCAACAGTTTGGAGTTTGCCTCTTAAATAAGAGCTGACACGACTATTTTGAATCTCTCCAACTTTTATATCCTTTTTTTCCTCTACTACTTTTGGCTTTGCCTCTGCTACAGGTGGACGATTTCCTGATGTAGCCATTGAACGCAACTTATAATAATCAATATTTTCCACTACAGGAGGATTACCCCCTAAGGTTTTTACAGCTACTGGCTTTACAGGTACTGGTACTGTGGGTATCTCTATGACTACATCCCCTCCACTTCTCTTTACCTCTTGTGTACTATTTGTCTCTTCTGCTATAGAAGATACTGTTGCCCCTATAACTAAAGAAGTGGCCAATCCTGCTATTGAAACTAGTGATTTACTCTTGTGATACATTTATGCTCCTTGAAATGATATAAAGGATTTTTCTTTTTACAATTTTTATTATATCAGGGAGAATAGATAGAATAAAAATGGTAAAAACAAGATAGCCACTACGGCTATCTCATTAGTATAGTAGATTAAAGTTTTAAACTAATTAAATTAGTCGTTTTTAACCTCTTTAGTTGCATCATTTGCATCATTAGAAACAGTTTTGGCTGTATCTCTTGAATCATTTGATATTGTTTTTGTACTATCATTTACATTGTTAGAGATTGTTTTTGTAGAATCATTAGCATTTTCAGATACTGATTTTACTGAATCTCTTGAATCATTTGAGATAGTTCTTGTAGACTCGTCCATATCATTAGATACTGTTTTTACTGCATCTGCTGAATCGTTAGAGATTGTTTTTGTAGAATCATTTACATTATCAGAAACTGTTTTTACTGAGTCTCTTGTATCGTTAGAAACTGTTTTTGTTGCATCATCAAGATCATTAGATACTGTTTTCACTGAATCTCTTGAATCATTTGAGATAGTCTTTACAGAGTCTCTTGAATCATTTGATACTGTTTTTACTGAATCACTTGTATCATTTGAGATAGTTTTTGTTGCATCATCAAGATCATTAGATACTGTTTTCACTGAATCTCTTGAATCATTTGAGATAGTCTTTACAGAGTCTCTTGAATCATTTGATACTGTTTTTAATGAGTCACTTGTATCATTTGAGATAGTTTTTGTTGCATCATCAAGATCATTAGAAACTGTTTTTACTGAATCTCTTGAATCATTAGATACTGTTTTTACAGAAGCTGTTGTGTCGTTAGATACTGTTTTTACTGAATCTCTTGAATCATTAGATACTGTTTTTACTGAATCTCTTGAGTCATTAGAAACTGTTTTTACAGAAGCTGTTGTATCGTTAGAAACTGTTTTTACTGAATCTCTTGAATCGTTAGAAACTGTTTTTACTGAATCTCTTGAATCATTAGAAACTGTTTTTACTGAATCTCTTGAATCATTAGAAACTGTTTTTACTGAATCTCTTGAGTCATTAGAAACTGTTTTTACTGAATCTCTTGAGTCATTTGATACAGTCTTTGTTGCATCATTTACATCATGAGAAATTGCTACAGCTGAATCTTTGAAATCCTTTGTTGCCATAGTAGAGCTATCTTTCATATCTCTTGTTGTATTTGTAATAGAATCTTTTGTATCTTCAGCAATTTCAATCGTGCTATCTCTAGCATCTTTACTGATATTTGTAACAGCACGCTCAGAGCTATTTACTGTAGCTATTTCACTTGTTTTCAAGTCGTCAGAAACTTTGACTGCAGAATCTTTAGCATCTCTACTCACATTAGTTACAGTTCTCTCTGCACTTTTACTAGTCTCAACTGCACCATCCTTCATAGCTGTTACACTATCTCTTGCATCATGACTCATAGATGTTGCAGCATCTTTCATATCTTTGAACATATCTCCAAAGCTAAATTCAGCTTGCGCTGTTGTGATGCTTGCAATTGCGATGGCACTTGCCAATACTATTCTTTTCATTTTCAATCCTCCGTGAATTGTTGTCTATTTATATTTCTGCAGTTTCTGCACAAAAAACTATAACAATCTTTATCTAAATAGAAACTTAAAGAATAAACTACAGTTATACATATCAATTCAAATCCTCAATTATTCTGATATATTAATTTTTATGTGGTACAATTTGTTACATTAAAATAATATACACTAGGAGTTACAATGAAAAAATCACTACTTGCACTTACAATAGTTGGGACAATCCTCCATGCTACACCCTACACACAAAAAGATAGAATTGTAGATATGCAAACTATGGCTGCAGCTATGCAAGATATCCAAAATGGATTTTTCTACAATAATTTTGATATGATTAAAGAGGGTACAAGCAAACTATTAGATACTGTCGAGAAGATCGAACCACCACTCGAAGAGGTAGAAGAGAAAGATGTTATGACTCGATATACCAACAATAAAGTTCAGATGACCAATAAAATCAAAAAGAATATTAATAAGAAAACACAAGATATTCTTGAAAGATTTAGAGATGGTGACCCAAAACAAGCAATACAAGCTTTTACCAAAATTACTAAACAATGTATGGAGTGTCATACACAATTAAGAAAATGGTAGTATTATTTGAATAAAAAATAATAAGGATAATTTCTTGAAAAAATTACGATTTATTACACTCTTTCTTTGTATCACTTTAGGACTTAATGCTAGTCAAATTACGCTTACAGGCACAGTAATTTCTAACGGTCAAAAGATGATAGGAAGTCGCTATATGGGCTATATCAAAAAAGTATTTGTAGAGCTAGGAGACTATGTTGAGCGAGAAGATGATCTCTATGAGATGGAATCTGCCGAATTTGATATTATGAAATCCCAAGCTGACTTAGGATTAGAACAATCCAAGATAGTTGTTGAATTTTGGAGAAAACGACTCGAAGTGTTACAAAAACGCAAAGAGAAACTAGAGACCAAAAACAATAATAAAATGATGATGCCTATGACAGACCTTGATGATCTCAATACGATGGCAGAAAATGCTGAATCTATGCTTGAGACTTCACAAGTGATGGTTGAACAGATGTCTATTAAGGCAAAGCAGTTAGCCACAGTCTTTAATTATCTCAAAATGAAAGCACCATCAGATGGTGTTATAGTCCAAAAGAATATTAAAGTTGGTGATATGGTAATGCCTGGGATGCTCACAATTATGATGGTAGATACAGAAGACTTAGAGATTGATGTCTCTATCTCTGAGAGTATTATGCAACATGTCCATAAAGGTGACACAGTCCAAGTGACCATACCATCTTTGGAGTATCATACTACAGGTACTATTAAAGCAGTTATCCCTGATGCTAACCCAATGACACACAAAATCAAGATTCGTGTTACATTTGATAAAAAAGATAAAAATATCTTTCCAGGAATGTATGCGAAGATAGATATTAATCCAGCAAGAAAATAGAAAGTATCACTGTTTAACAGTGGTACCTCTTTGGATTATTTTGCTTTTTCTAAATATTTACCCTCTACAGTATCTACTCTAATCATCTCACCCTCCAAAATATGAAATGGTACCTGTACCACCGCACCACTCTCTAATGTTGCTGGTTTTTTCCCACCTTGTGAGTCACCTTTGAAATTTGGTGGTGTCTCTACAACTTTAAGTACTACAGTCTGAGGAATCTCTACAGAGATGGCTTTGCCATTATGAAATAAAATTTCTGCTTCCATACCATCAATCATATAATCAAAAGTATCTTTTCCAACCTGCTCATGCGTCAACCCTATCTGCTCATACGAAGTTGTATCCATAAATTGAAGCATCTCACCATCATCATAGAGATACTGCATTGTATTTTGCTCTAATTCAGGTACCTCAAACTTATCACCCGCATGGACAGTTTTATCTATAACTTTTCCTGTAGATAAGTTTTTTATTTTAATTCGTACAAATGCTGCACCTTTTCCTGGTTTTACATGCTGGAACTCTGTAACTCTAAAAGGATTTCCATCTAATTCTAATCGAACACCCTTTTTAATATCACCCATACCTATTACTGCCATTATGACTCCTTAAAAAATAATATGCGATTATAACAAATTCACTATCCCTTTTTGCTTTTATTATTTTTTTGGATTTTCTTGACCTCTATAGGGTCTCTACTACTCCTGAATCGTCCAAACAAACTTATCTTTATCAAATTGCAAGGCTGGAAGTTTTGCAAGTAGTTTCGCTTTTGTCTTCTCATCTATGGTTTTGGTTCGGCTTAATATCCAGAGGTATTTTCTATCAGGACTGCCTACTAGAGCATATCTATACTCTTTGTCCAAATCAATAATCCAATAATCCCCATAAAATGGTCGAAAAAAGCTCACTTTGAGTTTGGAGTTTGTATCATCTACACTATATGCTACACCTACAGCCTCTTTTTGTTTGTTACTCTTTATATCTGTACATCTATTGATAACTTTTATCTTGCCATCATCTCGTATCTCATAAGTAGCGGTGACATTTTTGCACCCCTCTTCAAATATATGCTCAAATCTTGCTATCTCGTACCAAGTCCCTTTGTATTGCTCTATATCTACCTTACTCACTGTCTCTAATGGTGGATGTTTGTCGCTATCACAACCCATAAAGATGAGTGGCAAAAAGAGACATAATTTTTTAAACACTATTTATCCTTTTATTTCCCATATTTTAGCATACTCTTTCTCATTAAGCATTACTAACTCTAACTCTTCTAAAAATTTATAGAGTTCTAACCATCGTTTACTATCTGATTGAATATCTCTATTAAATCTAGGGATAGTATCTTCTATAATTTTATCCATAAGTTCTGATTTCTCTTCTTTGCTATAGCTATAGAACATCTCTTTAGCATCTTCTATATTATCTTGTAGATACTTAGCCATACTGTTTGTTACCTCTATAAACTTATAGAGTGCCTCTGGTTTCTCTTCTATTATCGCTTCAGTTGTCATAAACTCCAATGCAGAAAAGTTTGGATAAGGGGATTTATACTGGTCAATAAAGAGATTATCAAACTGTTCAAACTCCGCCTCTACCCCTTCAAAGTTATAAAAACAGAGCCATGCCCCATCAAAACTCTCATCATTTTTCATATTATTAATATGCCAAAAGTCAGTCTCTACAAACTCTACACTCTCAGGACTCAATTCAAAGCCCTCTTTGTCTGCATATCTTTTGAGTATCTCAAATCCTATTTTATCTGTAACTAGATTAGATGCTGGTGTAGTGATTTTGATTTTTTTATTTGCTTTAAGTTTGGCTACTCTCTCTGCTCTAATCATCACACCTCCACGCGTCTCAAAAAAACACCCTAGAGACTTAAGACCATCAAAGTGGTGTTCAAAAAGATGCAATGGCTCGTTGCAGTGTATATCTATTGCTCCTCTTTTGAGATCCTCAAATCCATCATAATGCTCCTCTGGCTGGATAATCTCTAAGTTTATACCTGCTTTTTCATAAGCTCCACTCTCTATACCTGCAATCATAGGGAGGTGGTCTGGATTAAGAAACCACTCTAAGGCTATTTTGATAGTTGTCATTTTTTTCTCCTTGGAATTTATTACTATAGTATTGTGATTGTTGGGTAATATCTGCACTGCTCCATATATCACTAATAACACTTACCATATCTGGTCTATAGTGCATTACCTCATCTAAATTTTTGGTTGATATACCACCTATAACACAGATAGGAATATCAAGTCTATTTTTGGCTATCTTGATAGTATTGATGGATACAATAGAAGAGTCAGGTTTGGTAGGTGAGCTATAAAATGACCCAAAGGCTACATAATCTGCTCCCAACTTCTCAAACTCTTGTGCAAGAGAGATATCTCCATAGCAACTCACTCCTATAATACCCTTAAAAAGTTCTCTAATTTTTGAAAATCTATGATGGTCTGATTTGCCTATATGGAGTCCATCTAAACCTAGTGAAATAGCTAACTCTATCTTGTCATTGAGTACAAAGAGTGCATTATATTTATGGCACAACTCTTGGAGTCGAAGAGCTTTGTGTGCTATAACCTCATCACTGCTTTGTTTATCTCGTAACTGAACAATAGTAGCTCCTCCTCTAAGAGCTGACTCTACTTGTCTATAGAGCATCTTCTCTGGTGTTAAGCTATCGTCTGTAATAACATAGAGTCCTTTTAACTCTCTTTGATATGACATATCTCACCTCCTATTTTATGAGCAATAACCCCTTTGCCATGACCTATATCAGGTGCATTTTTTATTGCTAAATAGATAAACTTCTTTGCCTCTTGGATAGCCTCTTGGAGAGTCTTTCCAAGTGCCAAGTTCGCAGTAATTGCACTAGAGAAGCTACACCCTGTACCATGTGTCGAGTTGGTTTCACGATAAGGAGTATCAAAGACAAACTTCTCTCTACGAATATAGAGTGTATCTACGCTTCTATGGTGGTCATTTATCTCTTGGATATGATTTTTGATAACAACAGCACAAGGGAGATTAAAGATAGTGTGCAGAGACTCCGTATGGGCAAATCTATATCCAAGTAGCTCATGTGCCTCGTGGAGATTGGGAGTGATAAGTGTCACAAAAGGAAAGAGAGATTTAAGATTCTCTATCGCGTCATCTTGGAGGAGCCTTGAGCCAGCCTTGGAGATAGATACAGGATCGAAGACTATAGGGATATCTAAATCTTTGATATACTCTCGAACTACATCTATAATCTCATTGGAGTAGAGCATACCTATCTTGATAGCACTCACTTCATAGTCATCAAAAACAGCATCGAGTTGTGCCTTGACAAACTCAGGAGAGACTGCAAAAATATCTGTGACTCCTTTGGTATTTTGTGCCGTAAGCACACTCACCAC
>Ga0193965_1000370_pt1 | contig 14775 bp, 10 predicted proteins | sample FB_8_MG_FD_140330 | JGI IMG/M metagenome (GOLD analysis project Ga0193965, IMG submission 140330) | Microbial mat bacterial communities from the Broadkill River, Lewes, Delaware, United States - FB_8_MG | ecosystem: Environmental > Aquatic > Freshwater > River > Microbial mats | place: USA... | reverse complement strand
AGTCCTTGGGCCGTCTTTGCCGGCACAGGATATTGACCAGCGGGTTAACACTGCTGTTTCACGGCTTTCCATTTTGGCCCTGGTGCTTTTTGCCGTAAATATTTATGGATTCCGTGTGAATCATCTACTATCGGGTGTTGCTGTATTCCAATGGGTGCCCACCCTCGGTGCGCTGTTGTTTCTTGGATTGTTTCTTTTTTATCTGGTTTTGATATGGAACTTTGCCTATCAGATCCAGAAGCGTTTTTTTACAGGTTCTTTGACCAAAAAAAATTTTATCCTTTCCAATGTTGCCTTTTGTCTGCCTGCCCTGCTGCCCTGGTGTTTTCTGTCTCTTTTGGCTGACTGCCTGGGCCTTTTACCCTTTGACGGACTTAACCGCTTTTTAAACTCCACAGCCGGGGAAGTGATTTACATCCTTTTTTTTGTCATTGCCATCTCTGTGTTTGGACCGGTCCTGATCCAGCGTTTATGGGGATGTCGCCCCTTGGCAGCAGGGTTTGACAGGCAGCGCATTGAAAAAACCTGTAAAATGGCTGATCTCAAATACAGAGATATCCTGATCTGGAATCTGTTTGGCGGCAGTATGATCACTGCCGGTGTTATGGGGATTGTCGGAAGGTTTCGGTATATCCTGGTGACGCCGGCACTGCTTGCCTGTTTGGATGATGATGAAATTCAAGGGGTCATCCTGCATGAAATAGGTCATGTATATTACCGGCACATGCTTTTTTATTTGTTTTTCTTTGCCGGGTTTATTGCCTGTAATTTTGTTTTTTTTGAGCCTTTAATGCTCATGATTTATCTGATCAACCCCTTGCATGACGGGGGTACTTTTTTAGGGCTCAGTCAGGATACGGCCCATGCCGCCATTACCTGTCTGGTGCTCATCGGGCTGTTTATTCTGTATTTCCGGTTTGTTTTTGGCCTGTTTATGCGGCATTTTGAACGCCAGGCAGATCTGCATATTTTTAAATACTCAGACTCGCCATCGGCATTGATCTCCACCTTTTACAAGATTGCATCCCTAAGCCGCCAGTCCATTAATAAACCCAACTGGCACCATTTCAGCATTGGACAGCGTATTGGTTTTCTGGAAAAGTGCCGGATGAATCCGAATCTGATCAACCGCCACCACGGTAAAGTAAAAAAAATGATTGCCGGGTTTCTCCTTGCCGTTGGGGTCATTTTTTCCATCGGGTACAGTGTTAGTTATGGTGGGTTTAACACCTCTTTTACCCGATTTGTCGCCGGAAAAATTCTAAGCCGTCAGCTTGAGCTTAATCCTGATAATTCTGATTTATATGTGCAGGTGGGGGATTTTTATTATGATGCCCGGCAGTATGAAAAGGCAACTGTGGCCTATGAAAATGTTTTAAAAATTGATCCGGTTAATGTCCATGCCTTGAATAACCTGGCCTGGCTTCTGGGCACATGCCCGGATAGAGCCTTTCGAAACGCCCCCAGGTCTCTGGAACTGGCCCGCCGGGCCGTGGATATCCAAAAGGAAGCATATCTATTGGATACCTATGCCGAAGCCCTGTATTTGAATAATCATAAAAGCCAAGCATTGGCGGCGGCAAAGCAAGCGCTTGAGATTTCGACTGAAAGAAGACAATATTATGAGAATCAGGTGATACGGTTTGAAAAAGCGCTGCAGAAATCTTTTCTTTGAAGATTAAGATTAAGATTAAGGCCCTGTTTAAACATAGATGAATCGGCTGCAATCGCATGAGATTTCTCTTCAATCCCCTAATTTTTAAACAGGCCCTAAAGTCCCACGGGAAGAAAACTCATGCTGGCTATATGAACGGCCTGTTTGACAAACCGGTCCCCCCGTTCAGCTATTATCAGAGCCATGGTATCTGATAAAACAATAAGTTTGCCAAAAATCCGCTCAAAGCTTAAATTGGGTGTGTCCCCTTCCACGGTGTTGGTGATCAGGCATAATCTGTCGATGGATGTATGTCTGGTTTTCAGGCGCCATACCAGAATCTCTATATTTCTGGCTGAATTGTAAAAGTTTTGGGAGATGAGAAAATCAAGCATGAACAGGCGGCATTTGTTGTTATAGGCCATGTGCAGCATAGTGAACAATCCGTACATAACCGCATACACCCGGTCTCCTTGATAATCGGGTTCAAGGCCTGCTAGCATGGCGTGGGTTGACTTTCTGCCTAAAAGGTCAGGCTCCGGAGGCGGGGCAGGGCATTTGAATATGTCTGAAATCCTGGATGCTATAGTTGCTCCCGGGGTTTTAGCCAGTTCCCCGGGATTCATTTTGTATAATTTTTGGGTGAGTGTTTTTAGAAGCGTACGTGTCTGGTCAATATAGGTATCCGATACCATATTGATATCGGATTTAGCCAGGGTCTCAACGCTGAAATTCGATGAGACACATCCACCTGATAGAAGTGCAATGCAGACAAGAACAATACTGGTCACCCACTTAAGAAACGTGTGCCGTTTGAAATTCCTCAAGGCCCTGGTGCATTGTTTTGACTGCCAGTTGGATACAATGATGCTTTTTTTCCGGTATACTTTCAAGAACCCTGAAAACATCTCCGTCATTGATTTCTAACGCCTGTTCAACTGTTTTTCCCTTGACAAGATCCACTGTTGCCATTGCCGCAGAGATGGCGCCTGCACATCCTGCGATCTCATATTTGGCATCCTGGACAATGTCGTGTTCATCAACTTTTAAATAGATTTTCATTGTATCACCGCAGGAACCAACTTTAAAGGACATTTGGTTCGCATCTTCAATGGAACCCATATGTTTTTTCCCAAGATAATAGTCAATAGCCGGCTCCCCATATCCGGCTTCGGACAGCATTTTGCGTTCTGAATCCTGTATTGTAATTTCTGTGACCACTTCATACATCCTTAATTGTATGCCCTTACCAAAAACAAATATTTTATCGGGCAAAGGAACAAAATATTTTTCCCGGTACATAAATATAATAACCTTTCTAAAATAATGAATTCCGTTTTGATGTCAAGGGAAATGACTATTTTCGTCTTATAGTTTTTACGATTATCCCTGCGATATGGCATGAAGAATAAAGATTTGTCCGGTTCAGTCCTGTCTTTTACATTAAATCTTCAAAGCATTGCAAATAGGGCTTGTGATTATAGCCAGTTATGATATTCTATGCCCACTATTTCGACAGGTCAGCCATAAACCGTTAAACGTTGTAACTTAAATATCTTATTCATTGTCATTTTGGTTAAAGGAGATTCGTTCATGAAAGAGTTGATTACACTTATGGCGAAAGCGCTGGTTGATGATCCTGAACAGGTTGAAGTACAAGAGATCAAAGCTCAACAGACTCTTGTGCTGGAACTGCGGGTGGCCAAAGAAGATCTAGGCAAAGTGATCGGCAGAAAAGGCAGGACGGCCCAGGCCATGCGCACCATTCTGTCCTGTGCGTCTGCAAAGGAACAAAAAAGGGTCATTCTGGAAATTGTTGAATAGGGTGGATGGTCCACTTTGTGCTTATGCAACGGGCTGAATGGGCCTGTCGGCAGGGGCGGGTTTTACCCCCAACGTTGCATAAAAATTTTTAAAATTAATGAAGCGCATTGGAATCAAAATGGAAATTTATATACCGTATCATAGTCAGGACTTCACATCGGGTTAGATCCTGATTCTGTTTTAATCCACTTAAAGTTTTTACCCTTCTGGGATGCCATGAGAATTTCATCTTCTTCGTTATCAAGGTTTTGCGGGAGCTTACTATAGCTGCAACCTTGAGCGTTTTGAAGCTAAAATTCTCATGACTTTTGTTACGTTGGGGTTTATGATTCAGAAGTCATCTGTTGCAGCTATTCTCTTTCCTGCGGTTTTTAAAAAAGACACCCGTTACGGGACGATTAAATTACGAGAAATTATACCAATAATGTCTCATTCTGTGATATGGGTAATGTCCATCGTTAACGTCCGTTGTTTTACTGAAAGGGATACCGCCCATGCAAATATTTAAAAAAATTCTTTGTTTAATTCTGTTTTTTTCCCTGCTCTCTTCTGTTTCGGTCATGGCTGCTGACAAGTGTCATTTCAGCGTAAAGCCAGGTACGAATAATGGCAAAAAATGGCGGATCGGATATTTTGAGGGTGGCGAATACGTTAATTACCAACTCAATTTTCTGGGGATTGTCAGGGGATTGATGGACATGGGATGGCTGGAAAAGGCCAACATTCCGGATCAGTCCGGTGAGCAAACCACCCAATTGTGGCAGTGGTTGGCCAATAGCACTCAAAGTCGGTATATCGAGTTTGTTAAAGACGCGCATTACACCGGTAACTGGGACACGCCGCTTATTGAGAAGATGGTGCCGCAAATTATTTCCCGTCTGAATAATAAAAAAGATATTGATTTGATCATCGCAGCCGGCACCAAGGCCGGTCTCAAGCTTGCCACAAATGCCCACAAAGTGCCTACACTTGTTATCTCAACCACGGATCCTCTGGCTGCCGGAATTATTATAAGTGTTGAAGACTCAGGTTATGATCATGTCCATGCCCGGGTTGATCCATACCGTCATGAACGTCAGATTACGCTTTTTCATGACATTATCGGATTCAATAAACTTGGTATTGCCTACCAGGATACTGAGCAGGGCCGTAGTTATGCAGCACTGGACAGTGTCAAAAAAGTGGCAGATGAGCGCGGGTTTAAAATTGTTCCCTGTTTCACCACAGACGAAAATGCAGATGTCAAAAAAGACGAGGAAAGTACAAAAAAATGCTTTGCAACTTTAGGGAAGAGTGCTGACGCCATTTATGTTACCACCCAGAACGGTGTAAATGCAGACAGTATTCCCCAGCTTGTGAACATAGCCAATAAATATCGGATTCCTACATTTACCCAGTCCCATTCCGAGCAAGTAAAATATGGATTTCTAATGAGTATCTCCAGGGCAAATTTTCAATATGTCGGGCGGTTTTATGCCAAGACCATGGCCAAAATATTCAACGGAGCTAAACCTAGGGATATCGAGCAGTTGTTTGAAGACCCCCCGAAAATTGCCATTAATTTAAAAACTGCTGAATTGATCGGTTATGATCCGCCTGTTGATGTTTTAAGTGCGGCAGATGAAATATTTGAGGACATTAAAATTCCTAAGAAATAAGTAGTGTTTGAACGAAAAGTCACCCATCTGCCGCGTTGCAGAAAAATTTGCATTTGGGCAACTTTTCATCCAAACACGAAGGCTTTAAATAAAAAAAAATCCGGAAGTGGTATGAATAGACAGAGGATTCGGCCAACGTCCCGTGCCTTTTTCCGTTTCAGCAGGGCTTACATATGGGGATTTTTCCGGACAGGTCCCCATAACATGCCTGTGCCACCATATGCTGCCAGTCCGGTTGGCGGGTGATTGGGGCATTTGCATCTTTAAGTGCGCCAAAAAGGCCTGCCATATGGGCCTGGGTAACGGTCAGGCCAAACGCTTTGATCAGGTCGTTTTTGTTGACTCCCCCGGCCTGGATGATTTCAATGGGACCTGCGGGCAATATTTCATTGTCCTGTCCCGGACTCATGAATGCCAGCATGCCGTCCTGGTAAAGGTTCGTGGTTATTTGTCTTATCATGTCAGCATTTGTGGTATCTGACTGTGCTTCAAGACAGTCGGCAATACCGCTTTTCATCCAGGTGAGATATGCGCCCTGGAATACGCCGCCCACACAGTTAAACCCCCTGGCAAAACAGATGAGCAGAAAACAGGTGAACAGGGAAGGTAACAGTTTTTGTTTTTCAAGCGCCTGCATAAGCTTATCCTGGGTAAAATTCATGGTAAAAGAATCGCCCCGGTCATCCCTGCCGCATAGATAAGGCTCGCCTTGTATGGATTTTAATACAAGAGGAACCCGGTGCCCATAATCATCGATTCCCCAGAAAAAAATCGTACCCGTCGCAGTTCCATTCGGTTTTCCAGGAGCCATATATCTGGCATTGAGCTTATCGGCATGCCAGCAACCGGGGCAGCCGTCCAGGTGTTTAATAATAGCGTCGCGCAGTGTTGTATTGAAAAAAAATCGGTATGCAAGGCTGTTTTCATGGTTAAGGTCGTTGCTAAGTAAGAAGGCGGTAATTTTTTCGATTTCCAGATACACAATATCCGGCGGATGTTCACTGGTTTTAAGCATGCGTTTCCCAAGCTGTTGGTTGACAACCATGGCTTGGGCTGAATAGCTGTTTTGGTTTAAAACCGCATCACCGGCGTACTCATGTTCCAAAAGGCTTAAAATTGTTTCTGCCGTAGTTTCGGAGATCAGATGTTCCTTTTTCCATACAATTGTTTTTTTTATGGCTCTTTGCTGCATAGCCATGGTAAAGGGTTTTGCCAGGCTGGCCATGGTTCGTTTCTTATTATCCGGAAATACAGGCAGCCTTAAGGGCAATTGCCTTCTTATACCCGATCCGGTTCCATATACCAGAAGCCCCCGGGCAAAGGTGGAACTGTTAAGGGGCACATTGCCGAAACAAAAAATAGGGATGGTGGTCCATTTACGTCGACCAGAGAGAATCCCGGCACCGTAAATCAGGTTTCCCTGGACGGAATTGGCAAAATAGTCAATGCCGAGGTGTGTGGTGGTCATCACAGTGCCTGATGCCATCAAATCATTGGCAGCGCGGGTGGCTATATTTTCTCCCAGAACAGGATAAATCTGATCAAAAGCTGCCAGCCTGATGTCATCCCTGGACTGTACCGCTGGGCAGGGTGGTATGTTGAATCGTTCGGTATACACCCCAAGGGACATATGGCCAAAGCTGTTAAGAATGTTTTTTACCACGGGAAGTCTTTGGCAGACCATCTCCAGATACTCCGATGCACTATACTGTGACTGCGCTGTCATGGGCCTAACCCACCAAAATAAAGATGAGGGTGAAAATCAGGTAGGCTGCTGCTGTGAGGGCAATGCCTGAATCTGATCCCATGGTGATGAAAATCCATCCAAAAAGGATGGGGCCGGTCACCTGACCCAGGCGCAAAACAGCATTTAAAATGCCGATAGCCTTACCGCCACCCAGTTGGTTGGTAATGTAAATATCTAATACATAAGCGCTTCTGACCGGAATCAGGCAGGCGGAAAGACCTAAAAGAAAGATGGAAACTGTAACGGAGACAACTCCGGAAAGGTCTTTAAAAAAATAAAAATTGGCAATGCTAAGGCTGCCGATGAAACTGCCGATGACAAGGTATCTTTTTTTGTCGTGGGCCTGACCAGCAATTTTTGAAATATAGGGCGCCACATACATCAGGCAGATGCCGTAAATCATAAAAATTCGGCCGATATTGGACTGGGACACGCCAATACCTTTCAGGTAGATAGGGCTGTAATAGTTCATGAAACCGATGAGCACGATATACCAGGGAAGCCCGTAAAATACAATCAGTGTGAAAATTTTACGATTGAACAGAAAGTTATATACAGACGGTTTCCTGGATGACGGCAGTGTTTGTTCTGTTGAAGGGGGCCGGGCCACCTGGGCAGGTGGTCTTGGGCGTTTCATGGTATCTTTCATCATGAACAAGGTATACACAATAAGCAGCAGCAGAATACTGCCGCCCACCAGAAACACCGGGGCATAACCCATACGGTCCGCCAGCATCGCTCCTGTGGCACCACCGCAGATACTGCCTGCATATACCCCGGCCCATAGCTGAGCCATGCCCTGGGCACAGTTTTTAGTTGTGGTATGTTCAATGACAAATCCCTGGGCCGCCATCAGGGACAGCCCGTAACCCATGCCCACAAGGCCTAACGCAATAAGAAAGTACAGGGAAGATGAGGCCAGCCAGGCACAGATAAACCCTGTGCCGGATAGAAACAGCCCGATCAGAAAGGGTTCTGCCCAACCTCGCTTGTCGCACCATGCACCTGATATCAGTAAAGATATGGACGTGAAAAGCATTTGTATTGAAATGGGAAGCCCCATAATAATATCTTTGGAAAGCCCGAGTAATGGATGAGATGGGTTATACAAGGTGGCCATGTGAAGTGGAAGAAACGAAATACAGGTATCTACCCCGAAAAAAAAAATGAATGCCACAGGACGGATTGATGTGTAATGCACTTGCTTCCTATGCGCACGGGTGTCTCCGGTGATTTGACGTTCAATAAGCTGGCGTTCAAAGATCAGCAATTCAACAAAAAAGAAAACAGAAATCACAAGAACCGTGATGGAATCCAGGGCAATTGCTTTGAGTTTGTTGAACAGGAAATCTTTTGAAATATGTATGGTTAGTTTGCCGGCCAATGCATCGGTTTCTGATTTCCGTGTGTTCAACAGGTCCTGGGTGACGATGTAGTCCGGATCGCTTTTCAAAGAAAGCGTCCCGCTGTCTGTATCTTTATTCTTTTTAGACGTTGTCAAATTACGCATACCGTGTTGGGTGGCAATGTAAAGAGGCTGTCCCTTGGTATCGGATATGGTAATCGCTTCAAGTTCAGGGGAGACGGCAATGATATCGGCCAGTTTCTGGTCCATTTTGTTCAGTCGCCGGAGATTCAGACCCTTTGCCAGTAAATATTCAATATCCTGTTTTAACAACTCTGACATGACAACACTTTTCTGGGTGGAAACATCCAGGAAATGGGTTCTGAATTCAAAAATATTGAACAGGTTCAAGGTGATCTGGGCCAGGCAGATAATAATAAAAAAAGCCGCAGAAATTTTAAATTTGATTCGTCCCAGTGATTCTTTAGATATGCTGGGATTCAGGTTCAAAGATCGTAGAGAGATGACTATAAGCCCCATGGCACTGAAAAGAACCACCGCAATCAGATTTTTATTTTTCATCACTATGGCGCGCAACAGGGCTTTTATCTGTTTCTGGCTGAAGGCAACCGTTACAGTGGCGACCCATTTTTTTGAAAAACTCTGTTTCACCGGCAGGGAAAGATAATAAATGCCTTCATGTTTCACCGAGTGGCTTTCCACAGGGATTCGGGTGCCCTTGATCATTGGCAGTCGGGCTGTTTCAGGCAAGTCTGTCCCTACAACCTGTGCACTGCTGCTGTAAACAATATGTCCATTCGGATAGGTAATGGAAACAACAATGTCATCTTCATCAGTGCCGGATGCACCTGTTTGTTCCTGTTTCGGGGCCAGGTGCTGCCAGGCTTCCAGGATCAGCTTGTTTATGCCAATGAATTTATCAACACTTTTGCCGAACCGAATCGCTGTCTCCAGGTTACACTGAAGGTCCTTTGCCACCACGTTGTTTTTGGAGATAAAGGTTTCTACATACAGTTTTTCAAGGGTCGCCGATGTTAAAATAATGTTGAAGCCCAGCGCCAGCACCAGCATGATAACGGCACCTGAAAATAGGCGAATCCGTGATCTATTTTTTGTCAATTGACTCATAAAAAAGCTGTTTTGTCTGGTTCTTCTTGGTAACGGATCCGGGTAAATGGGGATATGAAGCTTTGGAGAAACGCCTGGTAGTTCATTGTGAAATCAACAAAATCTCCCACTTTAAAGCGATGACGGCAATCCGTGATGTCAGCCAGGGTATAATTGGAGTTTACAGAAACAATTTCCATGCCCGGGATTAAAGGTGTCAACCCCGACGGGTAGGTGTCGCATATGCCGAAATTGAGAACGGCGCGTTTGCGCAGGCCCCGGTGGTTAAACCGGGGGCGGCCGCCCAAGGCATCCTTTCCGCATAACTGGGGCGGTGTTATTTGTTTGTCTTTTATTTCAAGTATATCGCTTCTGAATGTGACCACCCGGGTATCCAGATTCGGATGCACCTGATTTATTGTGGGAATGGTGCCTAGAAACACAGACTCTCCCAGGCGGATATTGTTAATTCGACCGGGAAGCTGTTTGTGTAGTAGCCATTTGAGTAGTACTGAACCGCCCACGGACACGGTTTTAACCTCAATGTCGAGTTCGGATTCAATCTGGTCCGCCAGCCGGGCCATGATACCAAGGTTGTATTCATCCGGTACTGTTCCGGCACAACACCCTAAATTGGTGCCGATGCCGGCAAATTCGATGGCCCGGGGTCTGATCTGGTGAATTTTACGAACAGTATCCACTACCTGGTCCGGCATGACACCTTCCCGCAAATCTCCGGTATCAACCATCAAAAGAATGCTGTGGGGGCAGTTCATGGAAATGGCTGTTTGGTTGAGTTGTTCAATAACTGTCATTTCAGAGTTGAAACTTATGCTGAATGACCGAACAATGGCATGCAGCTCATGGATTGAGGGCAGGGCAATATATATGGGCCGCTTGGGGAAGACAGGTTTTGTTATTGGGCCGTCAGGCACCTTGGATATTCCGATGTTTTTAAAACCTAACTCCATCATCTGACGGATCATCTTCCGGTCTGCACACGGATCTTTGATAATGCCGGTGATGTCCAGGTGATGTTCTCTGCAGTGCCGGGATAAAAAACGGATATTGTGACGCAGTTTATCCAGGTTCAGGATTAATTGGCTCATAACGATGTTCTATTTTTATTTCTGGAATTTGATTATCAGCATGGCAATATCATCGGACTGGGGCGCGGAACCGGCATGTTTTCTGATGCGGTCTAAAAGATTGTGCACTATCGTTTCCGACGGCAGATCCCGGTCCTTTGACACTTCATCGATCATCCGCTGATTTGAAAATTGCTCACCTTCCTTGTTCATGGCTTCGTTGACCCCATCCGTATATAACATGACTCCCTGTCCATTGCTAAGGGTTAGGGTGCTGTTCGAATAAATTATGCCCGGCATGGCACCGACTATGGGTTCTTTTTTGTTTTCTATAAAATGGGCCCCGTCATGGGTGATAATAATGGGCGGGTTGTGGCCGCCATTGGCATAGATCACCCGGCCTGTCCGAATATTTAAGATTCCGATGACAAGGGTAACGAACATGGAGCGGGGGTTGTCGGAGCTTAGGACATTGTTGATACTGGTCATCATCCGGGCGGGGGATACATCTTTTCCGCTGAATACCCGGATAAGGGTCCGGGTGACCACCATGAACAGTGCAGCAGGAACACCTTTGTCGGAAACATCACCTAATGTAAAAACAACATGGTCGTCATCAAGCTCGAAGAAATCGTACAGATCTCCACCGACTTCCTTGGCCGGTTGCAATGTTGCATACAGATCTAGATGGTCAAATTCAAGTAGCCCCGGAAAGGTTTTAGGCACCATGCCTAACTGGATTTCCCTGGCAATCCCCAGTTCACTTTCAGTGCGTTGCCTGGCTAAGGTAATGTTAATCAGGTCCTGAATGTTCCGGCTTAGTTCGTGGCGCATGAGGATAAATGAGGCTGCCAGGTCTCCCACTTCATCTTTATATTTTTCAGGCAGGTCATCCACCGGCGTTGATTTTTCCATGGGTTTGGTAAAATCCAGTTTCGGAATTTTTCTGGCATAGGATGACAACCGCTGCAAAGGCGTAGCAATTCGACTGATGACCAGAATAATGGCTACGAGACCGGCCATGAACATTACTACGATGACCAGGCTCTGCCGGATCACCAGACGCTGGGCAGGCAGTTTTATTTCCTGCAAAGGAATGATGACGTTGATGTACCACTTAAAAGGCTTAAAATAGTAACAATAGGCGATCATTTCCCTTGCACTTTTATCCGGATTGTCCGGCAAGTAACGAAAGTGTGAAAACTCAGCAGATGCATTTTGACGGATATCGTCACTTATCAGATTACCGGTCAGTTGATTGATCAGGGTACTCATGGTCTGCGACGTATTTCCTTGGTGCGGAACCAGTGTGGCACCTGATTCTTCAAAAATATAGATAAATCCGCTGTCGGCAATTTTCAGGCCCTGGGTATAATCCGTCAAAGATGAGATGATTTGCGCCTTCTGTTTTTCCGCCAACGCTTGGATCCGGCTGATGTCCACGGATACACCGATGGTCAGTGACCAAGGAGTAAATGGTCTGAAATAGGCAAGTACCGACGCGTTTTCCTGGTTCTGTTCAAGGTTGAACGCTGCAAAATCTCCCCTTTGGGTAAGGTTGTCAAAATGCATGACCTGGGCGATGCTTCTGTGCTTGACATCTTTTAATGATTTTAAGGAAAGGTTAGTTACTTGCGCATTGGAAGAGGCCGTTACATTGGATTGTGCATCAAAGATGTAGTAGTTGACATTATCAAAAGGGGCTGTTTCAAGCCAGGACAGTGCGTGTTCAAGTCCACTTGTTTCCTGTGATTTGTCCTTAGCGGCAAAGCCTTCAAAAACCGATGCGATAACTCTGGCCGTGTCCTTTAACTGGCTGCGTTTTAAAAGGGTCAGGGAGCGCTTTTCCCTCAAGAGATTGTGATAATCCCCTTCAATAATCAAATCCAGGGAACGCAGAATGTTCAAAGCGGAATCCTGCTGGGCTGTCAGCATGGCGTTTCCCACATCCCGGTGGGTGGAAAAGATGTTGACCAGGGTCGAGATCACCATGACCAGAATAACAGCAAATAAAATCTTCCCCTTAATTGTTGAGAACATTGTAGTTTTGATCACTCCTCATATATCTGAACTGTATCTGTTTTCATCGCATATAGCCTCTGGTTTTACATTCAGCACAATTAGCCTATACCACCGTCGGCCCGCAGGTCCATAAAATTTTATAAAGTCGTAAAGCGACGGTGATATTTTTATGCCATGTCGGGGATAGTTAATTGTCGCGTATTGTTTTAACCTATCTTTTATAATAAATGAATTCAAGCCAATAAACTTACATATTTTATTTACGTTTCATTAATGCAATGGAGATTCCGGTTTAAACATCGAAATCGTCAAACGCGGCTGAATATAGGATATAGTATATTCAATAAAGATAATTCGGAGTGTGAAATGGATATCAACATGCACGAACTCCTAATGCACTTGTTGTTTAGCGTTGCAGGGAAAATAGATGCATCTAATTCCCCAAAGATTGAAAAGAGATTTCGACATACACAGCAACCGTTCAAAAAATTGAGATCCTATACCTTCAAGGAATGGCATACATGAGCAGTGCAGGCCTCACCGTGGTCTTTATATCAGTCAAAAATTATAAGGCCTACGGGCTTTGTCAAAGAGGGTATCGACATAGCGCGGGACAGTTTGACCCGGTGATGAACGTTTTACAGTGCCTAAGGACCGCAAATTTTATAAGATGAACGAAATTACTTGCCCTATGACTCATCTACCGCGTTGCACCAAAGATTTAATAGGCTCGGCTATGGGATCTTTGGTGCGCCTTGTATATGAGCCAACGTTCGGCGCAATTTCGTTCACCCTATTTCATCTGAGGCTCTAAGCATCATGAAACCGGGGCTCTGGAGACGCCTTGAACAATATCGGGTAATAAAAATCCCAATATTTGATTCTAATATAGAAAAGGGTGCGTTAATGTCATACCCATGATCAAATGCCAGAGTTTGGATCTCATTCAACAGGAATAAGGGCCTGCCCCCGGGATGTGAAAGAAGACCTTGAGCCGATCATGATGGTTTCCATAATAGGGGGATTCACTGCATTTTCAGATCGCCATTCAACAATGAAATTGGCCCCAGACCCCCCGGTCTTATCATCGTAGTCCACGACATAGCGTACGGATTCAAGGGCCTTGAGAAAAACAGGTGAGGGTAGGTATTTTTTTATAAGTACCCCCTTGGTGTCGTAGTAATCGACGGATACAATTTTAATGGCGTGGGCTATGTCTGTATTGCGGATGCTTAAAGTCACGGTTAAAAACGAAGGCATCTGCCTGTTGCCTGTGTAAATATGTGAATATGCAGGGATATAAACCTTTTTCCCCCTTGAAAGTGTTGGGCTTTCCTGGGTAAAAGCCGTACCTTCTGCCCACAATAACAGTCCAATCAACAACATCGGGTAACCCAGTAAGTATTTTTTTGCCATCATTTTTATCACCTTTAAGAGAACCGTTTGAAACGGGAATGTGTTTTCTTTGATTTTAGTCAAGATTAACCTGAGTGTGCCTATCTTTGCAAGTCTGGCTGATAAAATTTTTCATCTGTTCTTCTCTTTTATCTACAGTATACTTGATGAAATCAATCGACCTGCCTGTTTGTCTCTGCCATGCAAGAAACGTAATCCAGGAGGAAATCCTTGTAACCATGACTTTGATTTTATTGGCGATATATTGTGAATGTGTTTTAATTTCAAGCAATTATCATTGTGGCATGGGGGTTGCTGTCTACAGGAATACCAAGGACGCGGAGGCGTTTGGACTTCCGCCTTAACCCGAATTTTTAGAAAGGAAATGAAAAATGAAATACAATCGCGAAAAAGCAACACGTCTGGTTAGGTTTTTAATCGCTTTGGCCCTGGCAACGGCAGGATTTTGGGTGTTCACTCTTTGCATATCCACCACAGCCATGGCAACCGATGCCGATACCATTGAACAGCAGGCCTCTTCAATCGACGCACAAAAAACCATGGTTCCTGAGGCCATTGTCCCTGAAACCCAGGAAATCGACGTATCTGTCCTGGAAGAACAGGCATCTGAAATCGGTGGACAATCAGCTGAGCAACGTCCCATGCCAATGGATTCGGAACAATCCTCTTTAGATGAACAAAAGCAGCAGTTTTTGTCCAGGCAGATCTTTTTTGCCTTTAACAGTTGCCGGCTGGATGAACAGGCCCAGGCCCAGGCCCGGGAACAGGCCGCATGGCTGGCGGCCAATCCGGATGTAAGTGTTGAAATTATAGGCTATTGCGATCAAAGTGGCCCCCAAGAGTATAACATCGCCCTTGGGGAAAAAAGGGCCAATGCGGTGAAGACCTTTCTT
>Ga0193965_1000367_pt1 | contig 14864 bp, 14 predicted proteins | sample FB_8_MG_FD_140330 | JGI IMG/M metagenome (GOLD analysis project Ga0193965, IMG submission 140330) | Microbial mat bacterial communities from the Broadkill River, Lewes, Delaware, United States - FB_8_MG | ecosystem: Environmental > Aquatic > Freshwater > River > Microbial mats | place: USA... | reverse complement strand
GAAGAGGAAGAGGAAGAAGAAGAAATAGTACCATCAGAGAATGCTATTTGTCCTCCTATAGATTATGATAGTATCAAACCTATTCACTTTGATTTCCAACTTGAAGCTGCTGCTGATGACCTTAGTCTACCTGTCGACTTAATTGAAGAGTTCGTAAATGATTTTATAGATCAAGCACATGAAGAGCAACAAACCTTTATTGATGCATGTAGTACTGGTGATATTGATACAATTCAAAAAACTGGTCATAAACTTAAAGGAGTCTCAAGTAATCTAAGAATCAAACCCCTAGCAGACACACTCGAAGAGGTACAATTTTGTGAAACACCTTCACGATTTGAACCACTCTTAAGAAAATATTGGGGTCAATTCTTAGCATTTGAACTCTTTATGAAAAACAAATCACACTAATAAAAAGGAGAAAAATTATGACCATAAAAAATAAACTTAGGCTAGTAGCATTTATTCCTATTACTCTACTAATTCTACTATCGAGTTATTTTTTGATACTTACATATCAAAATTTTGAAAAAGCAAATGCACTTAAAACGGTTCTCCAAAACAATGTTGTACTCAATGATGTACTCATCCAAACAGGGAAAGAGAGGGGATTAACATCTCTCTATTTGGGTTCAAATAAAAAGAGTTTTTCAGCTCCATTACAAAAGCAACGAACTATACTAGATAATGCTGTATCAAAAATGCAAAATGAGTTACAAACCAAACCAACAGTGTATATACCACTTCTTGCATCACATCTTAATCTATCAAATGAAGAAGAGTATCAAAAACTTTTGGATAATACTGGGAAATTACAAGCTATTCGTGACAAAGTAGATGCTAACAATACAGATTTTACTAATATATTCTTTGATAGCTATACTAAACTTATTGCACAACCAACCGTTCATAACCTTCTTCAAGTGAGTAAGTTTGCTCTTGATACAGAGATTGGTACACTTATTACTACATTAAATCAGATTAATATTGCTAAAGAGAATGCTGGTTTAGAGAGAGGGTTTATCTCCTATTTTATGGCAAAAAAAGCCTCTTTATCATTTGAAGAGATTGTCTTATGGGATAGCTTTAAGACAAAAGCAAATGGATTTGATTATACAAATATTCAAGATTCAGAAATGTATGAAAAGGTTCATGCCCTCTATACAGACCCCAAAAATCAAGCTGTATTAACGAGTCTTGCAGAGACATCATCATCAATTCAAACAGATATTGATAATGGTGACTATGCTGAAGACCCAGCAGAGTGGTTTACACTCCAAACCAAAAAAATATCTATCTTATCAAAAGCACAAATTATTATTGCAAATAAGCTTTGGAGTAAATCTGAAGCCTTCTTGCAAAAACAGATTATTACACTCTCTATCTCGGTAGCTATTTGGTTACTTGCACTTACTCTAGCTATTGTGGGATTAACAACAACAAGAGGTATCTCTACAAATATTAAAGAACTCGAAGATGTACTCAACAAAGCTGTTGATGATATGAAAGAGAGCGATGACTACTTTGCATCAGATACTGCTGATATTGAGAATGTTGAGCTTGATACCCACGAAGGGACTAAAACAGCCTATCGTTTCTTGGAACAACTCGTTGAAACAGCCAAAAATGATAAATTGATGGCTCTACAAGCCAATGAGGCAAAATCTCTCTTCCTTGCAAATATGTCTCATGAAATCCGTACACCACTCAATGGTATTGTTGGATTTACAGAGCTTCTTAAAGCCACAGATATTAATGATGAGCAGTCAGAGTTTCTCTCTATTATAGATAAGAGTTCAGAAAACCTACTCAGTATTATTAATAATATTCTTGACCTTTCTAAGGTAGAGAGTAACAAAGTTGAGATAGAAAATATTGTCTTTGAATCTGAAGCAGAGTTTGATAGTGCTGTTGAGACTTATGCTGTGGGTGCATCTGAAAAGAATATTGACCTTAACTACTATATGGATCCAAGAATTAGCAAAAAGCTCAAAGGTGATCCAACAAAAATTAAAGAGGTTATTATTAACCTTATGAGTAATGCTGTGAAGTTTACAAGTTATGGTGGTGAGATTAATGTCGAGGTCAAAAAGATTGATGGAGATGATGGAGGACCAGGAAGAATTCTCTTTAGTGTTCAAGATAATGGTATTGGTATGACCAAAGAGCAACAATCAAGAATCTTTGATGCATTTTCACAAGCAGATGTCTCTGTTACACGGAAATATGGTGGTACAGGTCTTGGGCTTACACTCTCTAGTCAATTTGTGGAGCTTATGGGTGGAGAGCTTGAACTTACAAGTGCAAAAGACCATGGAACTACATTCTTCTTTAGTCTCCCACTCGAAGAGGTAACTTCATCTGAAACAGACCTCTTTAATGGATTTACCTCATTGACTATAGGAAAATATCAACAAGAGATAGCAGGTACTTTAGATAACTATCTCAATCAGTATCTTGAGTACTTTGGTCCAACAGTTGAACACTTTGAATCTGTTGGAAATCTTAAAACACTCAATGATAATAATACCTGTAAAAACTACTGGATTGATATTGATAAGGCACAACAGAATATTATTGATATGTTACCTAATCTCAATCAAAAAGATATTATTGCTATAGCAAATGTTACAAGTAGAGAAAAACTTGATAAACTTGGGTTGGAACAAAATAATATTATCTATAAACCTATTACCCTACGAAAAATTAGAGAGGCCCTTCTAAGAAATTCGGATGCAAAACCTGAAGTAGCAAAAGAGAAAAAGAGCTCAACAGAGGGTGATTTCTTTGATGCTAATGTTTTGGTTGCAGAGGATAATATTATCAACCAAAAACTTATTCGCCACCTACTTACAGAAGCAGGACTCAATGTAGACCTTGCAAATAATGGACTAGAAGCGTTTGAGAAACGAAGAACAGGAGAGTATGACCTAATCTTTATGGATATTCAAATGCCTGTTCTTGATGGTATAGAGGCAACACATGAGATACTAGATTATGAAGAAGATGAGGAGATGGCACATATTCCAATTGTTGCACTCACCGCAAATGCTCTCAAAGGCGACAAAGAGAGATTCTTGAAAGAGGGTATGGATGATTATATCTCTAAACCTCTTGAGACTTCTGAACTACTCTATGTACTTAATAAATATCTTGATGATAAAAGAGTTGCTACTCCTGTCAAAAAAGAGACTCCTCCAGAGAAAAAAGCTCCTGCTCCAAAAAAGGAACCTGTAGAAGAGACTATAACACCACCTGCTCCTAAAAAGAGACGAGTTCTCAAAAAACGCGTTGCAAAACCTGCTCCTGCTGTTGAAGAAAATGTTGAGGAAGAGGCACCACCTGCTCCTAAAAAGAGACGAGTTCTCAAAAAACGCGTTGTTAAACCTAAAGCTTCAGAGAAAATATTACTTGCCAAGAAGAGTCTCTTAGGAAGTCGTATTATCTCTAAGATGCTTACAAACTTAGAAGTAGATTTTGAGAAACTCTCAGATATTAGTCTTTTAGAGAGTGAAGTTTTAAGTGGTAAATATGATATTCTCTTAACTGATAATGAACTTTTACCAGCAGACATCAGTCCACTTGAAGACAAAGTAGCTATAATCGCTCTTCCTGACTCTACTGTCACAAAAGAGAGCTTAGATACATTAATTAGAAAACATAGAGGATAAATATAATGGGTTTAAAAGTACTAGTAGTTGATGACGACTTGATTAATAGAATGTTACTTAAAACACTTTTAAAGAAAAATTCTACCATTTCTGATATTGTTGAAGCAGAAAATGGTTCAGAAGCACTAGAAAAATATAAGAGTGAGGGTGATATCAATATCATCCTTCTTGATGTTATGATGCCTATTCTTAATGGTGTCGAATTTTTGAAAATATTCCGTTCAGAACCGATGAATAATCATGTTCCAGTGATTGTATTAACAACTGATGATACAAGGAAAGCTGAAGTGTTAGATAATGGAGCAAATGATTTTCTTCGTAAGCCTATACTAGGTGAAGATTTACAACAAAAAATAAGTCAATGGACTTAAAAGTGGGGGAGTTTTTCTCCACCCTACTTAACAAATACCTCTTTTAATACCTCTTCAATACTACTTACAGCAATAATATTTAGATTATCTTTTACCTCATCAGGTATCTCTTCTAGGTCTCGTTCATAATTTTTGCTAGGAATAAGTGCTTTGGTTACACCTGCTTTATATGCTGCAATAAGTTTCTCTTTGAGTCCACCAATAGGTAATACTTTTCCTGTAAGCGTCAACTCTCCTGTCATAGCTACTTTATTGTCAATCTTCTTATCACTCAATATAGATGCAATTACACTTGCCATAGCAATACCAGCACTAGGACCATCTTTTGGTGTAGCACCTTCGGGGACATGAAGATGCAAGTCATATCTTTTATAGACTTCACTCGCATCTACAACTATCTTCTCTTCTATCTCTTTAGCACTCATCGGAATTGTACGAGACTCTATCTCTATTTTTCTCTGGTCAATTAAAATTTTTACAACACTATGAGCAATTCGGGCAGACTCTTTCATCACTTCACCCAAACTTCCTGTAAGCTGAAGTACTCCTTTGCCTTTGATACGAATAGCTTCAATAGTCAAAACATCTCCACCAACAGAAGTCCAAGCCAAACCATTAACTACCCCTATCTGAGGAGAACTTTCAACAGGAGAGATTTCAAATACTTTTTTATCTGCAAAACTTTTAAGATTTTTAAGAGTCACAGATACTTTGTTACATTCTCTATCTTCTAGTAGTTTTTTGACACTTTTACGCATGAGGGAGGCTAATTTTCGTCTAAGATTTCTCACTCCTGACTCTCTTGTATACTCTTCAATTAATTTTTTAAGTGCTGATGGAGTAATAGAAAATTCTCGTTTTTTCAAAGCATGTTTTTTGAGTTCTTGCGGAATAAGGTAGCGAGAGGCTATCTCGTATTTTTCATTAGGAGTATAACTACTTAAACCAATAAACTCCATTCTATCACGCAATGGAGCAGGAATACGCCCAATATCATTAGCAGTAGCAATAAAGATAGCTCCACTTAAATCTAAATGAAAATTCAAATAGTAGTCTCTATAGTTACTATTTTGTTCTGGGTCTAGTATCTCTAGGAGTGCTGCTGTAGGATCACCTCTTCCTGAACGCCCTACTTTGTCTATCTCATCTAAGACAACCACAGGGTTCATACTTTTTGCCTCTATAATCCCTTGTACAACTCTACCAGGCATAGCACCTACATAAGTGCGTCGATGCCCTCTTAGTTCATTTACATCTTCTAATCCACCTAAAGCAATCCGTACAAGTGGTCTTTTAAGAGCAGTCGCTATAGAGTTTGCCAATGAAGTCTTTCCTACACCTGGGGGTCCAATAAAACAGAGTATAACACCTCTATCCTCTCCTCTAGCTACACCTCGAAGCTCTGCTAACTCTTTTACAGAGAAAAATTCAACAATCCTCTCTTTTGGCTTCTCTAAAGAGTAGTGGTCTTTGTCTAACTCTCTAGCTACATCATTTACACTCAATTTTTTGCCTCTATACTCTCCAAAAGGCATCTCAAAAACCCACTCTAAATAGGTCTGTAGAGTATTGGCATCTCCACTATCTGGATGCATACGAGCAAAACGGTCAAGCTGTTTTTTGACCTCATTATAGGCATCTGGTTTCATAAACACTTTGATAGAGTCTAACTTTTCTCTAAAGAGTGCTACCTCTTCCTCTTTTTGTGTATCAGTGCCTAAATCCTTTTGAATCTGTTTGAGTTGTTCTTTAAGAAAATACTCTTTATTATTCTGCTCTATTTTACTATGAACTTTATTTCGTATCTCTGCTTGAATCTTAGCTGCTTCTATATTTGAGATAATAATATCAATGAGTGATAAGAGTCTAGTTTCAATATTGTTTTCAATATAGAGTTGGTATGCTTGTCCTTTTGCTAACTTAAGCATAGAAGAGATTAAATCAGTAATCCGATGGGGTTCATCGTTTTCATCAATAGTACGCAAAAGGTCTGCGGGAAATGCACTATTTATTGCAGAGAGTTGTTTCATCTTGTCACGCAAAATATCCAAAAGAGCATCTATTTTGCTCTTCTCATAAGATTCATCTTCAATAACAGTAATCATAGCATGAGGATACTCATTTTTTGAGCTTTCAGAGATAACGCCTCGTGTCAAACCTTGAAAGAGTATTTTTACCCTTCCATCAGGCATCTGAACCTTACGCATAATAGACCCTACTACACCATGCTCATAGATAGCATCAAAGCTTCTCTCTCCCTCTTGCCCCTCTTTGCTTGAAGTAACAAACAAAAGAGAGTTATTCTCCATAGCAGAAGTGGCCGCATCAATATCCTCTTGTTTATTCAAAAACATAGGACTAATCATAAAAGGGTAGAGAAAAAGTTGATCCTCTACCACAATAGGTAAAATATTTGGAAATGCATCATAATCGCTTAATTGCATAGTGGTAAGCCTTTGTACTATAAAATTATTAAGTTAATCAAGAATCTTGCTTAACAAACCTTTTTCTGGAAGCGAAATATCTTTCATATTCAATGGAGATTGTTTATTTTTAGTTCGATATATCTTTGCTGCTTCATCTTTGCCTATACGGTTATAGAGTCCTGCAATATTTTCATTCAAAAGATATTGACTCATATGAAGTCTCACAAGAATAGTATTTACTAATGGTTCATAGACAGAGTTTGGATGACGAAAGAGAAACTTTCTGGCACTATTTACTGTATCCATCATCAATTTTTGATCTTTATTGACATCTGTAATACCTAAAAATGCTGATTTTATTTTCATATAATCTGCATACTCTCGACCATCACTTGTAGCAAACCGTTTGTTGTATTCATCAAAGTAAAAATTTGCCAAGAGATACTCCTCTGCTTGCATATGTGCTTGTGCGAGCATCATAATTGAAGCAGGTAACAGTGGTGTACGAATATGCTCACTTTTCAAAGAGAGATAATACTCATCTGCTTTATCAAGATTAGAGTTTCCAATCGAAGTTGCAATCTTTTTGTACCAATGAAGTGCTGATTTATTCGTTTGAGTGACTTCATCTTTTTTGGAACAACCAATAAATAGTACTGCCATAGCAATAGTTACTAAAAAAGTTTTTTTCATAAAGTGACCTTATTGTTTAATACCTTTATCATATCTGAAAGTATGTAAAAAGCTTATGATGTTTTGCTATAATCTGTTAAAAAATTAGGAAGTACAATATATTATGAAACTTACAATTATAGGAAGTGGTGCTATGGCACTCGCATTAGCAGAGGGGTTAAGTAAACATTATGAGTTAGAGTTTATAGCAAGAAATGAGCAAAAACTGATTGAAATTTCTAAAAAGTTTAATGCCTCGTATACTCTTTTGGGAGACAATAATATCGATAATAAGAGTATTCTTTTATGTGTAAAGCCTTATGCTCTTGATTTTGTCTCCAAACAACTCCACGGCAAAGCTTTGGCTCTTTATTCTATTTTGGCAGGTACCTCAATAGAGCAGTTGCATACTCATATCCAAAGCCAGTACACAATTAGAGCTATGCCAAATGTAGCTGCCTCTTTTGGGGCATCGGCTACAGCTCTTACAGGAGATGAGACAATCAAAGATGAAGCGTTAGAGATATTTGCAACTATAGGTAAAAGTATGTGGTTAGGGAGCCAAAAAGAGTTAGATATAGCCACAGCCATAGCAGGAAGTGGTCCAGCATATCTAGCACTTGTGGCAGAGGCTATGATGGATGGCGGAGTGAAACAAGGACTCAAAAGAGAAGATAGTATGCGTTTGGTAGAGGCTCTCTTTGAGGGGTTTGCTCCTCTTATAGCTTCTAAGCACCCAGCACTTATCAAAGATAGTGTGATGAGCCCAGGAGGAACTACCGCAGCAGGTTATGCCTCACTAGAGGAGAAGGGTGTACGAGATAGCTTTATAAAGGCGGTCGCCTCTGCATTTGCTATAACCCAAAAGTAGTAAGAGGATTAGAGTATCCGTACAAATCCTGTCTCTTTGCTAACAATAAAAGTAAGGTCTTCTATATCTTCATCTTCAAAACCAATAGTGATGGTACAGTCTGTAGTCATCACTTGACTATAGAGATCTTGTTTAGTAAAGATACCACCCACATGCGGTCGCCCTAGGTGGTCAAAGGCGAGAGTCTGTGTCCCTCTACATCCGCCTACAAAATCTACTTCATTAATCCCAAACTCTTGCCCTAAAAATACACTAGGACTCTCGTCATCTTCAGGAGTACTTCTTCCTGCTCTTGCAAAGAGATACTTTCCATTAGCAGGGTCAATAGCAGACTCTTCTAAATCTACATTTAAACCATGGTCACTATTAGAAAAAATACTATAGGTAAATCCACCATCTCCATCACTAGAAAAGCGTATTGCCCATAACTCCTGTTGCCACTCATCATCTGTAGGATTTGTTTTATTATCTACAAGGGCTAATTGCCGTGTATATTGAAGTGCTGAATAGATATTGTCTCTAGCACCTACACGAATATCATTATCTAGTTTAGGTATAGCTACAGCAGCTAATATACCTAGTACTACTATTGCCATTACCAATTCAATCATTGTAAAAGCTAATCGTTTCATTTCTGCTCCCATCAAAACTAGTTTATGCAATCATTATAGCATAAAATATTATATGTCATTTTGAAATGTTTTAAAGAAGTTCATCAAAAAAGAACTAAAATGGTGTTAAAATATTATAACTACAAGGATAAAGGATGACAGCGACTATGGATGCAAACAAACAAAAAGCCCTTGATATGGCGATTAAGCAGATAGATAAAACTTTTGGTAAAGGCACACTTATGCGTCTTGGAGATAAAGCTTTTGAACCAATAGAAGCAATAAGTACTGGTTCATTAGGTCTTGATATGGCATTAGGTATTGGTGGGATTCCTCAGGGGAGAATTATAGAGATATATGGTCCTGAGTCTTCTGGAAAAACAACCCTAGCACTTCAAACAATTGCTTCAGCACAAGCTGAGGATAAAGTGTGTGCCTTTATAGATGCAGAACATGCTCTTGATGTTGTTTATGCCAAAAATTTGGGTGTAGATATAGATAATCTTTTGGTATCTCAACCTGATTTTGGGGAACAAGCACTAGATGTCTTGGAGACTTTGGCAAGAAGTGGTGCTGTTGATCTTGTAGTCATTGATTCAGTCGCAGCACTTACACCAAAAAATGAGATAGAAGGCGATATGGGAGATACCCATGTAGGACTCCAAGCACGGCTTATGTCCCAAGCTCTTAGAAAACTTACAGGTATACTCCACAAGATGAACACTACTGTTATCTTTATTAACCAAATTCGTATGAAAATTGGAATGATGGGATATGGTTCACCTGAGACTACTACAGGAGGAAATGCTCTTAAATTTTATGCTTCTGTAAGAATTGATGTAAGACGCATTGCAACTCTTAAACAAGGAGACTCCTCTATAGGTAATCGCGTAAAAGCTAAAGTTGTCAAAAATAAAGTATCACCGCCGTTTAGACAAGCAGAGTTTGATATTATGTTTGGAGAGGGTATCTCTAAAGAGGGTGAATTGGTAGATTATGGTGTAAAACTTGATATTATTGATAAGTCAGGTGCATGGTTTAGCTATGGCGAAAAGAAGCTAGGTCAAGGAAAAGAGAATGCCAAAACAATATTCAAAGAGGATAAAGTATTAGCCCTAGAGATAGAGACAAAGATAAAAGAGGCTCTTGGTGTAGAGAGTATGCTTATTATTGATACAAAAGAGATAGAAGAGTAAAATCATAATTTAGGGTTAATTTCGGTAAAATATTATGAAATTCATAACTAAAGGTGTAGGAAATGATATATATTGATGATGTAGTAGCTGATGAAGTAATGGATAGTAGAGGAAACCCTACTGTTCGTGCAACTGTTCGTTTAAGTGATGGCACTAGTGCTAATGCTATTGTACCAAGTGGTGCAAGTACAGGAAAAAGAGAAGCTTTAGAGCTTCGTGATGGTGGTGATAGATATATGGGTAAAGGTGTTTTACAAGCTTGTGAAAACATCAATACACAAATAGCCAATACACTTATAGGTCTTAGCCCTTTTAATCAAGCAGAAGTTGACTTGGCAATGAAAGAGCTAGATGGTACAGACAACTACTCTAAACTTGGAGCAAATGCTGTACTTGGTGTCTCTATGGCAGTAGCAAGAGTAGCAGCACTAAGCCTTAAAATGCCTCTCTATCGCTACTTAGGTGGTGCAAATGCTGTAACTATGCCTGTGCCAATGCTTAATATTATTAATGGTGGAGAACATGCAAACAACTCTGTAGATTTTCAAGAATATATGGTTATGCCTATAGGTTTTGAGAGTTTTGATGAGGGACTTAGAGCATGTGCAGAGGTCTATCATACTCTTAAAAAGATTATTGATGGTATGGGAGAGAGTACTGCTGTAGGTGATGAGGGTGGATTTGCACCAAACCTAAAAAGTAATGAAGAGCCTATTCAAGTTATTTTAGAAGCTATTGAAAAAGCTGGATATAAAGCAGGTGAGCAGATTGCAATTGCTTTGGATGTTGCAGCAAGTGAACTTCTTGATGATGAGGGCAAATATGCACTTAAGTCAGAAAATCGTAATCTTACAAGTTCTGAACTAACAGCATATTATGCAGATTTATGTAGTAAATACCCTATCGTCTCTATAGAAGATGGACTCGCTGAAGATGACTGGGATGGCTGGAAAGAGCTTACAGAGGTATTAGGAGATAAAATTCAATTAGTTGGAGATGATCTTTTTGTGACAAATGTTTCTATCTTATCTAAAGGTATCCAAAAGAGTATTGCTAACTCTATTCTTATTAAACCAAATCAAATTGGTTCTGTATCTGAGACTATGCAAACTGTAAGACTTGCTCAAAGAAGTGGATATTCGTGTGTAATGTCTCACCGTTCAGGAGAGAGTGAAGATGCTTTTATTGCTGACTTTGCCGTAGCATTAAATACAGGTCAAATCAAAACAGGTTCAACAGCAAGAAGCGATAGAATTGCCAAATATAATAGACTCCTAGAGATACAAAGAGAATTAGGTCAAGTTGAATTTTTGGGTGCATCTCTTTTTAATAAATAAAAACTTACTAGACAAAAGAGCTTCTATTGCCTAGCCAAGACAGTAAAAAAACTTCAAAGAGTTCTCAAATCTCTTTGAAGACAAAACTAACCATTATACTTATTATACTTCTTTTAAGTAGCTATATAGGCATTATACTCTTTGGAAAAAACTCTTTTGTCATCCTAACACAACTAAGAGAAGAGAAAAAAAGTTTGACTCAAGAGGCCATTCGCCTAAAAAATAGTAATCAAAAACTTCAAAAAGAGTTTTTTGAATTAAAAAATTTAGAACCACATGGAGAGGAAGAATGAAAACAGTCAAAGTAATAGTTATTGGTGTATTACTCTTTGGAGGTCATGCCTTGCTATATGCCCAATCAGAGGATACTACAAAAGCAGACAAAGAAAAAAGTGAAAAACTCCAAATAAAAGATGTTGTAACCTCTAAAGAAAAAACCAAAATCAAAGATGTTATCAAAACAGAAAAGACAAAAAAAGAGAAGACAAAAATAGCTGATGTTGTCAAAGACGAGAAGAAAAAGAGTGACAAAAAAATACCTAAACTTAGTTTAGATGAAAAGAGAGCTATCTTGGCCAAAAAGAAAGAAGCACAAAAAATAAAAGATGAAGCTAAAGCAGAAGCACTTTACCAACAAGCACTAAAAGATGCTATTGAGAGTGTTCGCTAAAAAGCTATTCTCTCTCTTTGTGAATTATTTTAATAGCAACCATAGAGATAATAATTTCAAAAAGTGTTGCAAGAATAAGTTGATAATAACTTAATAGGTCAATTAAATTTGTCTCATATCCTATAGTAGCAACTGCTACAAGAAGTGTAAGTGGCATAGAGAGGGCTAACGCACCCAAAAGAGCATTGCGTGAGCCTGAAACATGCTTAAGAACTACAGCAGCTAAAACACGAATTAAAATCATCAAAAAAGTAATCAACAAAGCTCCACTAACTATTCCATCTAATGCTAATGCTTGAATATCAAAAGAGGCTCCCACATGAATAAAAAAGAGTGGAACCAAAAAGCCAAAACCAAAACTAGACATCTTCTCTTCAAGAGCTTTTTCATGATGAAAAAAAGCAGAGATAGCAACACCTGCAATAAATGCACCTAATGCCACCTCTAATTTGAGTTTTAGCATCACTACAATCATAATAAAAAACAAAAATATAGCCAAACGAATATCTTGGTCAGAGGTATCAAGTTTTGGGATAAGTGTTTTTTTGAGTTCTGGATACCACCAAAAAAGAAGATGTAAGAGCCGATAGAGTGCCAAAACAACAGATAAAAAGAGTACTAAATAACCCATTTTTACTACGAGTTCCCAACCAAACCCCACACTACTTGCAGCCTCTAGTGTTGTAAGTGCAGCAATGCTTACTATCTCTCCTAATACACCCACAATAAAAGCCAACTTAAGCCACTCTTGCTCTTTGCCATATATTTTGGAGAGTGATGCAAGTAATCCTATAGAGATAAGAGGTAAAGAGATAATAACTATAATACTTAAATTAAAAAGCCACCCAAAAAAGAGAGAAAAAAATCCCATAATAAGTAAAAAAAGAAGAGACTTTTGTATTAATGAACGAGAACTTGATAAAATTCCCTTAAGATTTACCTCCATTCCTGCTAAGAACATTAAATATAAAAAACCTACCTCAGCGATAAGGTCAAAATATTCATGGTGAGCTACAAAACCCATATAAGCAAAAAGAGACCCTAATACAATCTCTACAGGAGGTGTAGGAATCCTGATTACCCTAGAGACAAAGGGACTTATCCAAATTAGTACAGAGAGTGTTAATATTAGAGATATATTACTCTGCACTGCAACTACTTGCAACTTCATACCCTAAATCTGAAAGCATTTGATGATCCTTGCTTGGATTCTCCCCTGCTGTTGTAAGATAGTTTCCTATCACTATTGCATTTGCTCCTGCATCAAACATTTTTGATTCATCTCCACCAAAAAGTAACTCTCTTCCTCCTGCTACCATCAATAGCCTCTCTTCTCCTAAAAGAACTCTTGCTTTTGAGATAAGTGCTAAAGCCTCTTCTTGGGATACACTATTACTCTTAATAGGTAACGCTTCATTTGGATGATAAAAGTTTAACGGTGTAGATTCAGGCTCTAAAGAGGCGATAGCTTTGAGCAACTCATCACGGTCTTCTCTACTCTCACCCATTCCAAATATTCCTCCACTACAGAGTGTAAGTCCCACAGACTTAGCATCTTCACATGTTTGGTACCGCTCTTGCCAACTATGTGTGGTACATATCTCTTTGTAATAGTTTTGTGATGTTTCGAGATTATGATTATAGCTATCGACTCCATGTGCTTTAAGGTATGATAACTGCTCTTTAGTGGCTGTTCCATTACAAGCAATAAGGTTTAAACCCTCTACTTGCTCTTTAATAGCCAAAGCAACAGTCGCAACAAACTGTGTCTTCTTATCATCAAGACCTTTACCCGCAGTAACAAGGCAGTAGCCCAACGCCCCTAGTTCTTTTGCCCCTTTTGCCTCGGATACAATAGTCTCGATAGATTTAAAGGTATAGCGGTTAATATCAGCCTTATACCTTACACTCTGTGTACAGAACTTACAATCTTCTTTGCAACTTCCACTTAATATATTGTTAATAGCACATAAAAATATCTGTTTTTTCTGTTTCATCTGCATATTATACTATAAGAAATTTATAATTCTCTCAATAGATATAACTTTTAACAAACTCTATCAGAGCTATTTTTTCAAAATCCTAGGCAAAGTTATCCCTGTTTGGCTTTGGTATTTTCCTTTTCTGTCACTATAGGTTGTCTCACACTGCTCGTCACCTTGCAAAAATAGCACTTGGGCTATCCCCTCATTGGCATAAATTTTGGCAGGTAATGGCGTTGTGTTACTAATCTCTATAGTAATATGCCCCTCAAATTCAGGTTCAAAAGGGGTAACATTGACAATAATACCACATCTAGCATAGGTCGATTTTCCAAGACAAATTGCAAGTGTATCGCTAGGCATCTTAAAGTACTCTATAGTCCTAGCAAGTGCAAAAGAGTTGGGTGGAACTATACAAACATCTCCTTTGAAATCTACTACATTATTTTGGTTAAAATCTTTAGGGTCAACAACCTCTGCATTGATATTCGTAAAGATTTTAAACTCATCACTTACGCGAATATCATATCCATAGCTACTGAGTCCATAGCTTACTACACCCTCTCCTATTAAGCCTTCGCAAAAGGGTGTAATCATAGCATCATTTAGAGATTTTTCTCGTATCCATTTATCTGATTTTAGTCCCATATACTCTCCTTATTTAGCGATTGATTGAGTCAAGTCACTCAAAAAATCTTCCATAGAGTATTTTTGTCTATACTCTGATGTCATAATATGGATAAGAATATCACCCAAGTCAGCTACAACCCAAGAGTCACTTACATCTGCCACAAGAAACTCTTCACCTAGGGGCTTTAGTGTACTTTTGAGCTGTTCATAGAGTGCTTGGGTATGTTTTCCTCCTAATGAGTTGGCTAAGACTACTCTTTGTGCAATATAATCAACTTTGTCAAGGTTAAAAACCTCTATCTCTTCAGCTTTTTTATCATCTAGGAGAGCTACTACTCTCTCTACTCTTTCATCTATTGTCATGCATTTCCTTATATTTTTGTTTTAGTATTTTCTATAATAGAGGCAACTTCTGTTACTATTTTTT